>ENA-OYZE01000460-OYZE01000460.1-human-gut-metagenome-genome-assembly--contig:-NODE-460-length-12559-cov-8.392674_pt1 | contig 12559 bp, 9 predicted proteins | sample MGYA00243259_ERZ653469 | MGnify/ENA primary metagenome ERZ653469 (study PRJEB26926, sample SAMN06164913) | human gut metagenome | biome: ENVO:00009003; feature: ENVO:2100002; material: ENVO:00002003...
ACGAGATTTCTGCCTGTCTCGTGGGCTCGGAGATGTGTATAAGAGACAGGGACAACACGGCATCGGAAATTTCCAGACTGGCGTAAGAAGACCAACCGTTGAACGGATCCTGCAGATCAAGAGCCCAGCCCTTTTCATCGCTGTATTGCAGAAAGGTAAAACTGGAAGTGCCAACATTTACGTAACCTTTGTCATAGCCGTATTTTACGATTATATCGTCGGCAAGATCGGCAGCGTAACCCTTGGCAATTCCGCCGAGATCTATCCACTGCGAATAGTTTACGCCGTCCACGGTAACGTCGGGACATGTCTTTTTCACGAAATACTGTCCGTCTTTTTCAAAAACCTCTACGCCGTCGAAATCGGTAAGACGTCTGAATGCGTCGATATATTTCTGATCGGGCAACGGGTAACTTTCCTTAGTGCCGTTACCGTCCTGATCCTGCCACTTGCGGTCATAAGGCAAGTTGCCGTCGGCGTGATAAGTACGTGAAGAAAATCCCCACAAATCCACCAGCCTGTATACGGCGGGATTAAACGCCCCGTTTGTCACCGTGTACATCTTGTGCGCGATGTTAAGCATTTCGTAAGTATATTTGTGTATGACGATAGTTTCCCCCGTTGCCGAGTGATTGAAGTTATATATATCGCTTCCTACCGTTTGCGTGTCGCTCAAAGCGTCAAGCGTTGCCATAAGTTCGTCTATTTCGGCAAACATTTTTTCCGCATCCGCATCTGTCAGACCTTGTTTAAAGCCGTCGTCACGCACTACCGTAATTACCGAAATACCCGATTGACCGAAATAATAACCACTCGAACTGGCGACTCCGTCGTAATAGGTTACAGTGTATCTATTCGATTTTTCCGTCGTGTCGGCAAAAGCGACCGTCCGAGGGAAAAGGGACAGCGCAATCATTGCGACGCACACGAATAAAAGTACTTTTTTCAATTTATACCTCTGTAATCAGTTCCCGTCTATTATAAAGTACAGTGCGGTTTTTGTCAAAGAATGTAAGGGTATTAGACTTACGGCTACGATGCAACATTGTTTCGTTACCTCAAAAGTTAATATTACTGCAACATTATTGACATTTTATTGAATTATTTTTCTTAAAGGAAATTGTGAAGAATTTTAACGCAACAAAGCGGTGACCGCAGTCACCGCCTGTATTATATCCATATCAGTAAAACTTTATCAATAAGAATTTACCAGTCTGTTGGCAAGATTGTACAGGTTTAAATCGAAAGACTTACGTTTGGACAATGCCTCTACAATATCTTCGTCTATAATGACGTCGTGTCTGATGCCGACCACTCTGCTGGTCTTGCCGTCCAACAGACACTGTACCGCATGCTCGCCCATACGAACGCCCAGCAGTCTGTCGGCGTAACTTGCGTCGCCGCCTCTTTGCAGGTGACCTACCACCATGGAACGCAGATTGATGGGAAGAGCCTGTTTGAGTTTGGCTTCCATTTCCACTGCCTTGCCCGCGCCTTCGGCAAGCACTACTATATTGTCCTTTTTACCGTGTTCGAGATTGTACTTCAGACGGGCAACCACTTCTTCGAAAGAGCAACGGACTTCGGGGACGATAATCATTTCGGCTGCGGATGTGATACCTGCATGCAAAGCGATGTCACCGCAATTGCGACCCATTACTTCCACTACGCAGGAACGTTCGTTACAACTCATTGTATCTCTGAGCATTTTTATAGTCTGCATTACCGCATTGACCGCACTGTCGAATCCCAAGGTAAAGTCGGTGTAAGCAAGGTCATTGTCGATTGTTCCGGGAATTCCCATAGTAAGAACACCGAATTTGGTAGCAAGAATTTTTGCCCCCTGAAAACTTCCGTCACCGCCGATTACCACAAGTCCGTCGATGTTGTTGTCCACAAGCGTCTTGTACGCCTTGTTTTGTCCTTCATCCGTCTTCATTGCCAGACAACGGGAAGTGCGCAATACCGTTCCTCCGCGATGGATGATTCCGTCAACGCTCTTGGCATTCATCGGAACAACGCTTCCTGCAATAAGTCCCTGATAGCCGTCTTCTATTCCTACGACTTCCAGACCGTTGTCCAGTGCCATACGCACAACGGCGTAAATAGCCGCATTCATTCCCTGCGAGTCGCCGCCGCTCGTCAAAACTGCAATTTTTTTCATAAGCATACCTCTGAATTTGTTTAATACTGTATATAGAATTTGTTTGTTGCTGAATTTTATTTATTTTTTAATTCCACGTCGGCATCTTTTTTAAAGAACAGCGAAACCGTCTTCAATCTTCTGAACACCGACTGATTTGCCGTAGCACGGGCGTTGTAATTCAACGACTGTCCGTCCCACACCTTTTCGAGACTCTTTACCCTGTTTTTAAAATCTCCGTAATGTTTGTTTGTTCCCCAGGCGCATTCGCTGAGCGCGGCAAGGCGAGGCAACAGATTGAAAAACAACTTGTCGGTGTTTCTGATGTGTTCCGTCCACACCGTGCCTTCCACTCCTAAAATATTGCCTTCGGCATGTTTTTTTACACCTTTGTCGGGCTTATACCCGTAGGTCTTTTTTAACGGAGTCATTGCATACGGGTAATCGAAGTACATCCTGAAAAACGGCGACATTACCGCCTTTCTGCCGTTGTTTATTGCTTTTATTGTCTGACGCTCCGTCTTCTGCATCCAATAATGACAAACCGTATCGGGATGGGTGTTTGCCGTAAATCCGTCATTCCAACCCAAAACCGTTTTGCCTTTACCGCGCAGATATTCGGCGAAATAATTGAACATATAAGTCTGCAATTCCGCAAAAGAATCGAGATGCAGTTCGCTTAACTTCGCTCGGCATTTTTTGCAGTTGCACCACCTGTCCTTGGGAGTTTCGTCTCCTCCGAGATGGAAATAAGCAGAAGGAAACATTTCCGTCAGTTCGTCTAAAATGTTGCATATAAAGGGGTAGACGTCATCGTTTCCCGCACAAAGCAGATCTTTGGAAATTCCCCATTTTTTGCGTACTTCTATACCTTCGCCCACACAGGAATACTGAGGGTACGCCGCCAACAGCGCAACAATATGACCGGGCAGATCCAGTTCGGGCACAATGTCGATGTGCCGTTCTCCGGCGTAATTCACAAGTTCGGCGACTTCCGCTTTGGTGAGATATCCTCCGTACCTTTCGGAGTCTGTATGTATCGTGCCGTCCCTCAATTCCGTACCGTTGCGGTAGGAAGAAATGCTGTTTATGAGCGGGTATCTGTCTATCTGCACACGGAATCCCTGATCATCGCTTAAATGCAGGTGCAGAACGTTAAGTTTAAAGGACGCCATCAGATCGATAATTTGCTTTATTGTTTCCGTTCCGAAAAAATGCCTTGCAATGTCAAGATGCAAAGCTCTGTACCCGTATTTAGGTCTGTCCTTTATAAAACAATGTCTGCAAGTCGGTACACCGCCGTCGTAATTGTTGATGTCGAACATCGAAATAAGCGACTGGACAGCATAGAAACAGCCCGCCTCCGTTGCGACGGTCACTCCCAACTTGCCGTCGGCACATGCAATGATATATTCGTCCTCAGCCATATCGTCTGTGCCCGGAGCGGTAAAATATATCACGGCGTCATCCAGTTTGTCAACAAAATTAAGTGTAATGCCGGTGTTTTTTCTTATGCAATCCACAAAAAATTCAACCGATTTCAACAAATTGTCCGTGCAGAAAACAGTACAGTTTTCGTCCAGAACAAATTGTCCCGTAAGTAATTCCGTTTCAAGCGGTTTGGGCGTGATGAACATCGTTTTCTCTCCTTATTTTTATAATTTTAGCATAAAAAGATTTTATCGACAACAATTTTTGTGATAAAATATATAAATGCAGTTAAATTGTTACCTTTAAGGGAAAATTAAGTAACACACACTAAAATTTTACCGTTAATTAAATTGCAGTATAGTATCGGGAGAAATATATGCTCACATTAAAGAATATAACCAAACAGTACAATACGGACAAAAGCAACACCGTAGAAGCATTGAAAGGCATCTCGGTGGATTTTCGCTCAAACGAGTTTGTAGCGATACTTGGTCCTTCGGGATGCGGCAAAACCACCTTGCTCAACATTGTAGGCGGACTGGACCACTATACCGAAGGCGACCTGCAGATTGAGGGTATTTCCACCGCACGTTACACGGAAAAGGACTGGAACAATTACCGAAACCATCGCATTGGATTTGTGTTTCAGAGTTACAACCTCATTCCCCACCAGACAGTCGAAAGCAATGTGGAACTCGCGTTGACGCTGTCGGGCGTGTCCAAAGCCGAACGCAGACAGCGTGCAAGAAAGGCACTCGATGAAGTGGGACTGGCAGATCAGTACTCCAAAAAGCCCAACCAACTTTCCGGAGGTCAGATGCAACGCGTCGCACTTGCAAGAGCACTGGTAAACAATCCGCAAATAGTATTGGCTGACGAACCTACCGGCGCGCTGGACAGCGTGACGAGCGTGCAGGTGATGGATTTGCTTAAAAAGGTAGCGGACAATCATCTGGTAATAATGGTCACTCACAACGGCGAACTTGCACAGAAATACGCCACACGTATAATAAAATTGCACGACGGCGAAGTGATTTCCGACAGCAATCCTCTGACGGAAGAAGAATACCGCAGGGAAAAGCAGGCTGAACAGCAGGCGCAGTTACAGGCGTCACAATCCGAAAAGGTAAAACCTTCACAAAAAAAGAAGGTAAAAATGTCTTTCTGGACGGCGCTTACGCTGTCATTCAAAAACATGCTTACCAAATTGGGCAGAACTTTAATGACAAGCATCGCAGGCTCGATAGGTATAATCGGCGTTGCGCTTGTACTGGCTTTAAGCAACGGGTTTAATCTTTATATCGCTAAACTGCAATCGGACACTTTGTCGGGATACCCGATCACCATCTCTCAGGTAGCGGCCGACATGGACGCCATTTACGAACAGATACAGGGCGGCATAAATATGTCGCAGGACGGCAAATTTCCCGACGAAGAAGTAATACACGTCTACGATCCCTCCTCGGGCAGTCTTTCAAAGATGTTGCACTACAACTACATCAGTCAGGAATACTACGACTTCATACAGCAGTTTTACGCCGACGAATCGCAAAAGCCTGCCGATGAACAATTGACAAACGGAGTGCAGTATTCCTACTCCAAGACTCTCAACATCATTTCCGAAAACAACGGAACATATATGATGGTAAACACCTCGTCGGGCAGTTCGGACATGACTTCGGCAATGATGGGTTCTTCGTCGGTATTCCAGGAGTCTTTGGGCAACAGCGATTTCGTACTGTCGCAATACGATGTGCTGTACGGAAACTACCCCACACAGCCCGACGAAGTGGCAATAATCGTGGACAACCGCAACAGACTCAGCATTTCCACTCTGGACGCATTGGGAATTTCTTACACCTACAACAAGCAGGAAGACACAGTAGTTTACGACGATATTTCCTTTGAGGACATTCTGAACAAAACTTTTAAAGTGGTGTTCAACGACGACTACTTTGTGAAAAACACAAACTCTTTCGGAACATACTACACCACTATAGATTCCATTGCCGATGCCGAAACAAAGCAGAATACGCTGAGCGAAATTTACAACAGCGACAGAAGTTACACACTCAATGTTGTGGGTGTGCTGAGAATAAACGAAAACGCTCCGCTGTCCCTGTACAGCACAGGAATCCTTTATCTGCCGTCACTCACACAGATTTACCTCGAAGACAGCAGGTCTTCCGAAATAGCATTGGCGCAAACCAAAGAAAACGTATACGTGTCCGCCGACGGAAACACCTATATGTCTGTGCCTATAGACACGGTGATAAATTCCATGGAAGGCGCAGGTTACAAAAACGTGACCGAAGAGCAGGCATATCAGTATGCTTTGCAGCAAGTAGGAGCAAGTACGTTGCCGTCGGCAATATACATCTACCCCAAAGATTTCCAGTCAAAGGACGAAATCTTGAATTACCTCAACACATGGAACACTACCGAACAAGGTAAAAACAACAAGATAGTTTACACGGATGCGACGCAGATACTGTCCTCTTCGATGGGACAGATGATCGACATCATTTCCTACGTACTGATAGCCTTTGCATCCATTTCTCTTGTAGTCAGCAGCGTGATGATAGGAATAATCACTTACGTGTCCGTCATAGAGCGCACGAAAGAAATAGGTGTGCTTCGCAGTCTGGGAGCAAGTAAAAACGATGTAAGCAACGTATTCAACGCAGAAACGCTTATAATAGGTTTTATTGCAGGCGTAATAGGTATAGCGGTAACATATCTGCTGAGCATACCTTTAAATCTGATTCTCACTTCTCTTGCAGGAGGAATGCTGTCCACAAATCTCGTAATACTCAACCCGTTGTCGGCATTGATGCTGATAGCGATAAGTTGTGTTCTTACGTTCGTGTCCGGTTCCATTCCTTCGCGAGTGGCAGCCAAAATGGATCCCGTCAAGGCATTACGTACCGAATAATACGATACTAAGCGCGCAGAGAAAATCCTCTGCGCGCTTTCTCTTTTCGTCTGACCGAGTCGTATTTAAACGCTTTCCGACAACGCTTGTCTACGGAGTGACAATAATATGTAAATATGTAATTACCTTTTCCGCCCCACTTACAACCAAAATAATTTAAAAGACCGACGCACACGCGTCGGTCTTTATCTTACGTATTTATTTTAAATGTTTATCAGGAAATACGGACGTCTTCCCACATTGTATCGAGTGCGGAGTTGTACTGTCCGAAATCCTTCATTATTGCACAACGTTGCAAAGTTTCCGCGGAGGGGAACATCATTTCGATGTACATTTCCATGAAACCTTCGGGAGCGTCTGTAAACATATCGGAATCTTCCGACAACAAATCAGCCTTGTAATTGTTCATCGCCTCTTCAACGCCCGTGGTAGAACCTACGTAATCCATACAATCGTAAGCAACGTCCGAGTCGCACAGGTACTGAATAAAGTAGTTTGCCGCTTCAACGTTTCCTGCGTATTTGCTGATGACAAAACCGTCCACCCAAACGTTACTTCCCTCTTTGGGGACTATGTAACGGAGATTGAGGTTGGCGTCGTCTTCCGAACCGTTCATGATATAACCTGCGTCGCAAGACCAGAACAGACCGAGATAGCCTTTTTTGCCTTCTACGTCACGCAACATATCGTCCTTTGCGCTGTCGACTTCGTATCCTCTGAGCAGGGGTTTCTGTTCAAGCAGAGAATTTTTGGCAATTTCTATTTTAACTTCGTCCGTACCTGTAAATATACTGCCGAGCAATGTCTGGTATTCTTCGCTGTCGTAGCCGTTTTGCGCAGCCGCATTGAGTGCATCTGCGTTTTCGCGCAACATAGCCACAGTGTAAGCGTCTCTGACGCTGTCTTTCATGTAGATCTTACCGGTAAACTGACTGTTCCACAGTGCGTCCCATTCGGAAACCACTTCGTCGTTGAGTCCATCGGACAGACGGTTGTACATTATTCCCAAAGTACCCCACATGTAAGGCATCGAGTATTCCATATTCGGGTCGTATGCGCCCTTTATAAGAGTTGACAAACTGTCGGACACCGCGCCTTGCACTACTTTTTGTGTTTCATCGTTGAGTTTCTGCAACAAACCTTCGGAAATCATTCGCTCTATCATATAGTCAGAAGGACACAACACATCGTAGTCCGCTTTTTTCTGATTTATTTCCACGTACATGGATTCGTTGGTGTCAAACTCGGCATACTTTACAACAATGTTTTTGCCGGTTTTTTCTTTATACCAACTCTGAAATCCCGTATAGGTTTCCTTTGACATATAGTCGCCCCAGTTGTAAACCTTCAGTATTTCCTCTCTGGGAGTACATGCCGTCAGAGTGAAAACTGCCAGCGTCGCCATTAACGCTACCAAAAATAACGATACCAGTTTTTTCATTTTATTTTCTCCTTGTGAAATATATTACTCGTCAAAAGACGCAGCAACCTGATCAGACGTTTTTCCGAGCCTTGTCCGAACGGCGTTTCTGTCCCACGTTGATACCTACCACCACGGCGGTGACAACTACAAGTATCAGCGTGCTCATTGCACGCAGAACGGGTTTGACTCCTTTCTTCAACTTGTTGTACAAGTAAACGGAAATTGTGACAACTTCGCTGTTTGAGTTAAATTTCGTAATTACAAAGTCGTCAAGACTGATAGTTACGGACAACATAAAACCTGCAAGCATTGCCGTAATAAGTTGAGGCAACATCACGGTAAACATTACCCGCATCGGACTTGCCCCGAGATCCTGTCCCGCCTCGTAAAGATTGGGGTTGAGTTGCGACAGACGTGGCAAAACAGACATTACGACATAGGGTATACACACCATTGTGTGAGATATTATGAGAGTAGCCCAGCCGAAAGGTATAAACTGCACTATCAGGAAAAACAGCATAAACGCTATTGCAGTAACTATATCGGCGTTGAGCATCGTAATCTGATTTGTGCCTTCCATTAGTTTTCTCGGTATACGTTTCATACTGTAAATACCTACAGCCGCAAACGTTCCGATTATTGTGGCGCAACCTGCGGAAGTAACTGCGAGTATCACCGAATTAAGTATGGCTGACAGTATTTCCTGATCGGAAAACAACTCTGCGTACAGTTCGAAGGTAAATCCCGTCCACACCCCGATACTGCGAGCGTCGGTAAAACTGTACACCACCAGCACCGCAATGGGAAGATAGGTAAAAATCAGTATCAATGCCAGAAAACTGTAAGAAATTACTTTTTTCCACGCTTTTATTTTCATTTCTTACCTCCTCTGACCGCCGTAATACGGTTGGCTATAAGAGTAGTTATGCCTATCAACGCAAGCATTACGATGGAATAAGCCGAGCCGAGATTGTAGTAGCCTTTTTCCATATTGTAATTTATAAGGTTACCGAACATATAGGTGTCGGGATTTCCCAGTATGTCGCTTACGGCAAAAGTCGACACCGTAGGCATAAACACCATCAGTACTCCGGAAATTATACCGGGAACGGACAGCGGAAGTATCACCGTAAGAAAGTTTTTCAGCGGACTTGCTCCGAGGTCTTCAGCCGCCTCGATGTAACTGTGATCCATATTTGCCAGTATGGTATACAGAGGCATCAGCATAAAGGGAAAGAAATCGTACACCATTCCTAAAAGCACAAGTCCGAATCCTCTTCCCAGCATATCTTCGAATATCAGTTTGACGGCGTAAATACGCAACAGCGAATTTATCCACATGGGAAGCACAAACAGCATGACGATTGTCGCGGATTTGTTGAGCCTGCTGTTGGCAAGAATCATTGCCGTAGGGTAGGCAAGCACCAGACATATAACAGTGGTCAGAAACGCCATAATAAACGAACGTCCCAGAACTTTCCACACGTCGGCGTTGCCGAAATTCAGAAAATTGTCAAATGTAAACGAGCCGTTGCCGTCCACAAACGCCGTAAACATCATTATTACCAGCGGAATAATGACGAACACCACCGCAAGTATCGCGTAAGGAAGGGCAAACATCTGCTTTGAAAGTTTAGAGTTATTCATTAGCCGCCTCTTCCTCCGTAATCTTTTCCAGCACAAAACTTTCAGGCTTTATCTGAACACCCACTCTGTCGCCGATGTCCCATTCGTCGTCGGAATCCAGCCAGAAATCGCAATTGTTGTCCGCCGCAACCTGTACCTGAAAATAACTGCCCTTGTACACAGTCTGCACTATGTTGCCGCCTACAATGCCCTCTTCTTCGTAGTCTGTAAGAATGATGTCGTCCAGAGACACCGAAGCCTTGACCTTGTCGCCCTGACGGAAATTGCCGTTGTTGAATACGTTGAAACTTACTCCGTTTATGTCGATGCTTTCGTCGCTGTCCATTTCGGTAACGAATTCGTTGGCAACAAGCATTTTCTTCATTATGTGAATACCGTTGGGTTTTACGGAAATCCCCACTTCTTCTCCGACATCTCTCGATTCGGTGGACTGCACGGTAAATTCGTAATCGCCTGCAAGTACGTTCATTTCGTAGAACGTGCCTTTGAACACCTGACTGACCACCTTGCCTTCAAGCATACCTTTTTCCACATCGGTAATCTTTATGTCCTCGGGACGGATGACAACGTCCACTTCTTCGTTTTTGTTGAAGTTTTTGTCAAGACACTTGAAGTCGGTATCGAGGAAACGTACCTTGTAATCTTCTATCATTGTACCGGAAATTATGTTGCTTTCGCCTATAAAGTCTGCCACAAACGCATTTGCGGGTTCGTCGTATATAGCCTTGGGAGAACCTATCTGCTGAACAACGCCGTCTTTCATTACCACGATGTAATCGGACATCGTAAGCGCTTCTTCCTGATCGTGAGTGACGTAAACAAACGTAATGCCCAACTTCTTGTGCATTTCCATAAGTTCCAGTTGCATTTCCTTGCGCATTTTAAGGTCAAGCGCACCCAAAGGTTCGTCCAACAGCAACACCTTGGGTTGCAACACAAGCGCACGTGCAATTGCAACACGTTGCTGCTGACCGCCGGAAAGACTTGTAACGTCCCTTTGTTCGTAGCCCTCCAGTCCCACCAGTTTCAATGCACGCTGTACCTTTTCGGCAATTTCCGCACGGGTAAACTTGCGCGTCTTCACCTGTTTGCCTGCAGGAGCGTTCGGATCTGTTTCGTCAATACGTTTGAGTTTAAGTCCGTAGGCAATGTTGCCGTAAACATTAAGGTGAGGGAAAAGCGCGTATTTCTGGAAAACCGTGTTTATCGGTCTTTTGTGAGGAGGAATTTCCGTCACGTCCTGCTTTTCCAGAAAAATTGTACCGCTGTCTGCTTCTTCGAATCCCGCAATCATTCTGAGCGTTGTGGTCTTTCCGCAGCCGGAAGGTCCCAACAGCGTAACAAACGCCCCTCTTTTGATAGCAAGAGACAGATTTTTGACAACCATCTTGCCGTCGTAACTCTTGCAAACGTCTTTAAGTTCTATGATTTTGTCCCAATCGCCTACTTTGACTTTAGCCATCTTCCGTATCTCCTTTTTGCGAATCAGAAATTACTGGGAGTAGTTACCCACAATACACGGCTCCTGCCGTTGTTGTTGTTCTTGACAGTGTGTTCCTTACGTCCGTTGATGGAAAAGGATTCGCCTTTTTTGAGTTTGTACACTTCGTTGGGTGTTTCTATGATTATTTTCCCTTCAAGAACGTAGCCGAATTCCTCCCCTTCGAAGGGCAAACGCGTTTCCGCGACGCCATCGGGAGGCAGCGTCAGTATAATGGGCTCCATGTCGTTTTTCTGCGAATTGGGAATAAGCCACGTGTTTACGCATGTACCGTTGGTAGACTCAAAATAGTCGTTGGCGGTAAACACCACTTTCTCTTCCTTGGGACCTGCGAAAAAGTCCTGTAACGTAACTCCCAAAACGTTCAATATATCGTCAAGAGTAGCGATTGACGGACTGCACAGATCGTTTTCCAACTGCGAAATGTAACCTTTGGTAAGTTCCGTTCTTGCGGCAAGTTCTTCCTGTGTGAGATCTCTCTGCAATCTTATCTGTTTTATTTTTCTACCTATTTCCATATCAGTACTCCTGTGTCGAAACACAAAAAAAACAACGTCCATCACACTTCAATATGCAAAAAGACGTCCTTGCGGAAAATTTCTTAAAAAAAATTTACCTTGTATTGTATTATTGTTACCGATTGACGAGAGCAATTATACAACATCCGATTAGTACTGTCAAACGTTTTTATTAATATTACTAAACTTATTTTACAAAAAGTTTAATAAAAACAAACTCGAAAGACAAAAAAAATACGCCTCATTATAAGAGGCGTAGGAACAAGCGTTACAGACCTGTCGTTCCGGGCATATCGAAATGATAAAACCTGTCCTGCATGTGCCCGAAAAAGAAGGTGATGAGTTCGCGGACATTCCGTTCCTGAACTTCCACACTGTCGCCGTTACGCAGTATTTTGAACAATGCCGTCAGAAAACTTTCCGCAATGACGTCGTAAAAATCGGGATTTTTAATTTTTTCTTCGATTTCGGGGAAGGAGCCCGCAATCATTTCTCGTATTTTCTGAGAAATTACCTTTACAATATAGTTTACAAAAGCGTCGTAATGAACGGAATTGCCCTTGCGGATAATCATCAGTTCATCGCTGTACTGCATAAGAAAGCGCACCAACGCTTCCGAAACTTCTTTCATGGATCTGTCGGCGAAAACAAATTCCTTTTCGATGGTCTGCTTTACGCTTTCCATAAAGGGATTTATTACGGCAAAATACAGTGCTTCCTTGTTGGTAAAGTATCTGTAGATGTTGCCGAGGGAAATTTCAGCATTGTTGGCAATGTTGCGAATAGACGCATCTGCAAATCCGTATTCTTTAAACTCTTCAACAGCAGCCGCAAGTATTCTTTCCCTGACTTCTTTCTTCAAGTATTGCATGGTGTTCTCCTTTGTTTAAAATATTGTATCACAAAAAAGAACCAAAAGCAAGTTTTTGCGGTATATTGATTACTTTTTACAAATCTTATA
>ENA-OYZE01000466-OYZE01000466.1-human-gut-metagenome-genome-assembly--contig:-NODE-466-length-12371-cov-9.313251_pt1 | contig 12371 bp, 7 predicted proteins | sample MGYA00243259_ERZ653469 | MGnify/ENA primary metagenome ERZ653469 (study PRJEB26926, sample SAMN06164913) | human gut metagenome | biome: ENVO:00009003; feature: ENVO:2100002; material: ENVO:00002003...
CATTGCCAAACTATTTGATTAAATTTTTGTCCAAACTTTGGGGCTCACTTCAAATATGTGGGGCTTTTCTTTTATGATAAATTTGATTTTCATCGATTTTAGGCCTGTTTGGAGAAATCGAGAAATAGCTTCTAAAACTGCAAACAAAAAGCCGTGAAAAACGAAATGTTTTTCACGGCTTTTTGTCTCACGGCCGATACCCGTCGGCGCAGCGTGCGGCGTTAATGTAAATACAGGCGCCGACCATTCACGCATTAAATCAAAGTTTCATATTCCGCATATAGTGCATCGACCTCTATGCGAAGTTTTTCCAGCCTGTCGGTAACCTCTTTGACTGCCGTATAATCGGCGGCGCAGGCAGCCAGCTCCTCATTGAGCGCAGCTTCCTCCGCCTCCAGCGCTTCCAAACGCTCCTCGATCTCCTTGGTGCGCTGTTTGCGCTTCGCGTCGCGCGCCCTGTCTTCTTTGGAGCGGTATCCCTGCACGGGCGCTTTCTCCTTCTCCGCTTTTTCTTTAAGGGGGGCAGGCTTTTTCTCCGCGCTTCGCCCGTCCAGAAATTCCCGATAGCTCCCCGAAAAGAGAGTGAGCGCGTTATCCTCGATGAGCGCGATCTTGTTTGCGATCGCCTCGATGAAGCGGCGGTCGTGAGAGACAAAGAGGATGGTCCCGTCAAAGCGTTTCAAAGCTTCCTCGAGCGCTTCCCTCGCGGGCAGATCGAGGTGGTTGGTCGGTTCATCCAGAAAGAGGACGTTGCCGCGGCGGCTCTCAAGAAGGGCGAGTTCCAGCTTTGCCCGAAGTCCGCCCGAAAGTTCTTTGACCTTTTTATTAACATCCTCCGCCTCGATGCCCGCCTGTGCGAGCAGCTTGCGCGCGTCCGTCTGCGTCATGAGGCTGTTCTTGCCCCAGAAGGCGTCGAGCACGCGGTCCTCGGGGTCAAGATCGGCGTTCTCCTGATCGTAATATCCGATGCGCACGAACTTGGCGTGCTGCACGCCGTCGCCCTCCCGCAGAAGATACTTCAAAAGCGTCGTCTTTCCCGTGCCGTTTTCGCCCGTGAGCGCGCATTTTTCCCCGCGCAGAAGGGTGAAATCAGCGTCTTTGATGAGGAGCTTCCCGTCGATACGCAGATCGAAATGATGCGCCTCCACAACGCGTTCATAGGGCTGTGTGTCATATTCGAAGACAAAGCGCGGCGGCTTGGGGGGAGGCACGGGCTTTTCCAGCTTTTCCATGCGTTCCAATTGATTGACGCGCGAAAGCGCGCTCTTTGCCGTGGTGGCGCGCACGAGATTGCGGTCGATATAGTCCTGAAGCTTGGCGATCTCCTCCTGCTGTTTTTCATATTCGCGCCACTGCTGTTTCAGAAGCTCTTCCTTCAGCACTTTATACTTGCTGTAATTGCCCTTGAAGGAGAGCACCTTTCCGCGCTCGAGTTCCAGCGTGCGCGCAGTGAGGCGATCGAGAAAGTAACGGTCGTGGGAGACGATGAGCATCGCCCCGCGGTAGGAAGTGAGATAATCTTCGAGCCAGAAAAGCGTCTTGATGTCGAGGTGATTGGTCGGCTCGTCGAGGATGAGGAGTTCGGGCTCCTCCAAAAGCAGACGGCAAAGTTTCAAGCGCGTCTTTTCCCCGCCCGACATCGTGGAGACGACCTGATCGTACATCTCCTCAAATCCCATGCCGTTGAGGACGGTGCGGATGCGCACCTCGACGTGATAGCTGTCGCGCGCGTCGATGCGGCGCTGCAGACTCTCAAGCTCGGAAGCAAGCGAAATGCGTTCCTTCTCGTCGGCGCGGGAAAAGGCAGCCTGCGCCTGTTCGAGGCGGGAAATGAGACGGCGATCCTCCTCAAACACTTCGCTCATCGCAGAAAAGACGGTGCCTTCCGATTCCAGCCCGCCATTCTGGGGAAGATAGCCGATCTTGAGGCCGTTCTTGCGGAAGATATTGCCCTCATCCGGCGTGAGCTCATTAAGAAGTAGCCTTAATAGGGTGGTCTTGCCTTCGCCGTTGCCGCCGATAAAGCCGACGCTCTCGTTTTCATGCAGCGCAAAAGAGACATCCTGCAAAATAGGGACGTCGCGATAGGCAAAGGAGACATTTTCAAAAGAGATAAGCATACTTTTCTCCATGTGAGAGATGCTGGTAAGATGAAAGAAGCAAACCTGCTTGCCGCCGTTCAAGAGGCGGAAGAACGCCTCAGAGGCGCGTCTCCGAAGGAGTGCGCAAAATGGGTCAGGCGCATCTTTATCCTGAAAACGCGGCTGCTTCGCAGCGGATGAACAGCGCCAACCCTGCCGCCGTCAGTAATCCCATGAAGGGATGAACGCCTTCTTTGCACTCTCTTTTTCCTGCGTGAAGACGGTCTCAAAGCCGAGCGCTTCCGCATAGTCGAGCACGCGTCGGTATTCACGCGCGGTGATGGGGCGGGCAAGTTCGGGGAAGCCCTCGATCTCGCCCATCGGCGTATATTGCCGCATGAGGGAGAGGGGCACATCCCCGGGAAGCACGCCCTTCAGAAAGTCAAGCACCTTCAAAGAGTCCGAGGTAGACATGGGGAGCACCAAATGGCGGACGATACAGCCCGAAAGCATCTTGCCCGTTTTATCATAGGAGACGGGCTTTTTTGCCATAAAGGCGACCGCATCGCTTGCCCGCTCGAAATAGTCCTTTCTCCCCGTATAGCGCTCGGAAAGAGCGGGGGAGCAGAATTTGAGATCGGGCAGATACACGTCGATCAAAGGGTCGATGCGTTCGAGCGCCGGAACGAGGGCATAGCCGCTCGAATTGTAGACGACGGGCACAGAAGGCCGATAAAGGGCGAGCGCTTCCGCTATGAGATCGGAGACGTGGTCGGGCGTCACGAGGTTGATATTGTCGGCGCCCATCTCTTCCAGCTCGCGGAAGATCTTTATCAGCTCTTTGGGGGTCACGCTCTTGCCGCGCTTGGCGCGCGAGACTTCGTAATTCTGGCAAAAGACGCAGCGCAGAGAACAGCCGCCGAAAAAGACCGTCCCGCTCCCGTTCTTGTGGGAGATGGGCGGCTCTTCAAAGGGATGAAGATAATACTTCGCCACGGTGAGCCCCTTCACGCCGCAGCGGCCGAAAGTCTTTTCTCTGTCCGCCCCGCATTGAACGGGGCAAAGCCTGCATTCCATAGGGCGATTATAGCATCTTGCTCTTGAAAAATCAACTTCCTTTGCAAATGCAAACACATTTAGTTGACTTTTCCCGCTTCCGCGATTATAATCGGTGAGTAAAACGAACGGAAGGAATTACGAAAGCATGAGAAGATTTTTTTCCAGCGAGAGCGTGACGGAAGGACATCCCGACAAGGTGTGCGACCGCATCGCCGACACCATTTTGGATGAACTCATCAAAGGAGACAGCGAAACGCGCGCGGCAGTGGAATGCTGCGCCGCCTACAATACGCTCTTCATCACGGGCGAAGTGACGAGCAGAGCAAGTGTGGACTATTCCGCAATTGCCCGCAAAGTCATCCGCGAGATCGACTACACGACGGGCGATTTCGCCTTCGACAAGTGCAATATCATCGAACTCGTCCACGGGCAGTCGCCCGACATTGCGCTCGGCGTCGATTCGTCCCTCGAAGACAAGACGGGGGGAGAAGCAGCCGACCGCCTCGGCGCAGGCGATCAGGGCATGATGTTCGGCTATGCCTGCCGCGAAACGGAGGAACTGATGCCGCTTCCCATCATGCTTGCGCACAAACTTGCAAAGAAGCTTACCGAGCTTCGGAAGGACGGCACGCTTCCCTATCTCCGCCCGGACGGAAAAACGCAGGTCACCGTGGAATACGACGGCAAGACGCCCGTCCGTGTGGATACGGTGGTGCTTTCCACCCAGCACGACGCCGAAGTCTCGCAGGAGCGCATCGCGGCAGACATGAAGCAATATGTCATCGGCGCGGTCATCCCCGAACAATTCCTCGATGCAAACACGAAGTATCTCATCAACCCCACGGGCAGATTCGAGATCGGCGGACCGGAAGGGGACTCGGGGCTCACGGGCAGGAAGATCGTCGTCGATACCTACGGCGGCAGATGCCCGCACGGCGGCGGAGCGTTCTCGGGCAAAGACCCCACAAAGGTGGACCGCAGCGCAACATATATGGCGCGCTACATCTGCAAAAATGTAGTGGCATCCGGTCTTGCCGATGAGATGGAGCTGCAAGTCGCCTATGCGATCGGCGTTGCCCGCCCCGTCTCGGTGTTCGTCGATACCTTCGGCACGGGCAAAGTGGATGACGAGACGCTCGCCGAGATCGTCAAAAAGGAGTTCGATCTCCGTCCTGCGGCCATCATCGAAGCGCTCGGTCTGCGTAAACCCATCTACGCGGAAACTTCCGCATACGGGCACTTCGGCAGGAACTTCCCCTGGGAGCGCACCGACCGCGCCGAGAGCTTAAAAAAATACATCCGATAGACATTTGAGGGAGCGCGAAATGCGCTCCTTTTTCTCTTCTCAGCGTATCAAATTTGATACGCTCGAAACATTTCTTCCCCGCCTCCTTGACGAAACAAGTCGATTGTGATAAAATATAATCAAATTATAGTGTGCCGATCATCGTGTCCGGCCGCAAGACTCAAAGGGGAGGATGCCGCGTTGTGTTCAATGTTCTATTTTGGATCGTATGGCTGTTGATCGGCCTGCTGCTTGCGGCGCTCTTCTCGGCGATCGTGCTACCGCGTCTGCTGCTGGAAATGAAAGCTTCTCTGCATCCGATCGCCGACCGCGGGATCGGAAAGTTCAACTTGAAAAACGGCATTTCTGTTTTATATGAGCCTTCGCGTTCCGAGCGGGAATACCTGCGCTGCTATCAGCTCAGCCGCCGCGGCGACCGTTCCGTCTCTTTTATGGGATACTGGAACAGAGCCGTCTTTACCGCACGCTATACGCTCCTGTGCTTCAACTCGCTCGGAAGGCCGATCGCCTTTTACCGCGTCTGTGAATGTTTCATCGACGGCAGATATTATACGCGCACCGTCACGCTTCCCCATGCGACCGCCTTCGTCAGTCTTTCCCTCGAACGCATCGACGGAAAAAAGTTCAAGCGCGCCTTTTCGCCTTCCCCGTTTTATTTGATCTGGCTTGCACTCTTTCTTGTGAGCCTGGCGGGACTCATCGGCTTTTTATTTTTTCTTGCCGTTCATTTCTCCGAGGGGGCCTTTCAAACCGCATCCGCTCTTCCGATCGGGAGCATTCTGACAGCGCTCTCCTTCGGCATCGTCTTCTTGCCGCTCGCCGTCGTGGGGGCGCGTATGCTCATCCTTCTGATCAAAGACCGCCCGCCGTTTCAAAGCGACCTTTGCGCAAAACCTGTCTTCCGAAGGGCAAAAGAGAAAATGCAAGGCCTGATTTCTCCCGTTCGTGCCATGTTCGGCGGCGCATATGACCTTTGCCGAAAGGCAATTTATCGCTGCATGAACGCATGGTCTCTTGTGAAACAGACATTCGGCCGTGTTCCGCGCGGTTCGAAAAAAGTGAGGAGGGGAGCGCGATGAACGATCTTCCGAACACCGCCAGTCCACAAAACGCATCGTACATCGAGGTGCTTGCCTGCAATACAGGCATCGGGGATCAAAACGGAAACGCATCCGTCACGCTGCGGAATTGTTCTCCGTACACCGTTACGGGCATGACGATAGAACTTTCCGGGATGGACGCGAATAAGACTGCTTCTATGATCCCGCCCATCGAGGCGATCTCACCGCCCGTTCCCCCCGGCGCAGAGTTCTGCGTTTTTATCCGCATTCCGGATCGATGGAGATCGTTTCGGGCAGAGGTCAGCGCCTTTCGCTCGGGAGATCTTGTCTTCACGCAAGACGATGCGGCAAACATCCGCAAGCGGTTCGACGCATTGCAGCCCGAATATACAAGGATCATCCCGTCGGGGAAGGACGAGCGCGAAACAGCGCTGCTCCCGCGCTGGCGAAGTGCAGCCGTCTGGCTGACATTGGCGGGTGCCGCGCTCATCACGCTTCTGACTTGCTTCCTCTGAAAATAATATGCTCCTATGACATTTCCCACCGCGAAAAACATCATGAACGAATATCAGACGATTTTAGACAGACTCGACCGCCGCCAGAAGATCGCTCTTCTGACCGATCCAGAAAGCCTTTCCGACCCCAAGATCAACCGATCGGGCGTTCCCGCCGTGCGCATGACTGCCCTCGATGAGCTCAACCGCGAACGGGGGCTCTTTCCTGCCTACCGCGAACTTGCGGCTTCCTGGGATGAAAGCCTCATTGCATCGGTGACGCAGGAGCTTGCCGTCCATGCCCGCGGAAGAGGCCTCAATCTGCTGGCGACGCCCGACCTCAAGTGCGCGGCACAGCCTGCGGCAGACGGGCTCTCCGAAGATGGGGCACTCAATGCCGCGTTGGGAACAGCCATGGCTCGGGCGGCACACTGCTCCGGCTGCGCGTGCGCCCTTTCCCGCCTCGCAGTCTCCGAACAAGACATTTCCCCGTTGGACGTACAGGCAGATCCCCGCGCAGTACACGAGCTCTTTTTGAAACCTTTTTCGGAGGTGATGGAAGAGGAGCCGTGTGAGGCGGTCATTTCCTCTCTGAAACGGGAGGGCGGCGGATATGCCGACTGTAATACAAATCTGTTCGGCGCGGCGGCGGGAGGCATCGGGACATGGAACACCTTTCCCATTGCCGACGGCATTTCGTCCGACGTCGATTACCACGGGATGCTCGCCCACGGGCTCTGTCTGAAGGGCGCAGCCGTCTTTGTCGACCGCGCCTCGGGAAGGTATGAACGGCTTTCCCATTCCCTCGAGGCGGGCAGCATCAGCGAAAGAGAACTGCGCGGCGCCACGGAAGACGGCACGGCGATCGATCCCGCTCTGATCGATGCCGCAGCCGATCGAACGATCGCATTCGCATACCGCGTCGCGGCAAAAAAGGCGGAACCGCCCCGAGCGGAGGATACGGGCGCGCTTGCGCGCCGTGCCGCCGAAGAGAGCTTTGTCCTGCTCAAAAACGAAGGGCTGCTCCCGCTTGCCCAAACGGCGAAACTCGCCGTCATCGGGGAAGCGTATGATCTATTCCCTGCGGAGAACGCCTTCCCCGTCGTCACGCGGGCGGAGATGCCCGGAAAGGACGGGGGAGAAGAAACCGTTCCTTCTATCATCCATGACGCGTCGAAAGCCGACGTCATCCTCATGTTCCTAAAGCGGGATGAAGGTCAGAACGGCCTCGCGCTTCCTGCGGAGCAGCTTGCATTGGCGAATGCGTTAAGAGCCGTCAAGCGGCCCATGATCGCCGTCGTGAAGGGCTCCGTTCCGCCGGATGCGGGCTTCTTCCGTCTCTTTTCCGCCGTACTGCTCGCTCCTTCTTTCGGGAAATACTGCTCCGATGCGCTGACCGGGCTTCTTAAGGGAAACCTCTCTCCCTCCGGAAGACTGACGCGGTCGTGCTATGAAAATTCGGAAGCATATTTTCATACGCTCGAAAAGGACAAGCGTTCGGGCCGCACCAAAGTAGGCTCATTCGTCGGATACCGATATTACGACACTGCGGGCATCAAGGTCAAATATCCCTTCGGCTACGGACTGACCTATACGAAATTTTGCTACTCTTCGTTGTCTTTGGAAGGCGATACGATCAGCTTTACCGTCAAAAATACGGGAAAATACAAGGGATGCGAAGTCGTGCAAGTGTATGTCGGGACTTTGCCCGCGGCGTTCCCGCAGCCCAAAAAGCGCCTCGCCGCTTTTGAACGGGTCGAACTTTCCCCCGGAGAATCGCGGCGCGTCACGTTGACCATACCCGAAAAGAAATATGCTTCCTTCTGCGAACGCACGCTCGGCGAACGCATCATCAAGGGGAGCTACCCCGTCTATGTGGGAGCGTCCGTCTCGGATATCCGCCTGCGCGGCATCCGCAAATTGGACGGGGAAATACCCGAAGCGCCCTCGTCGCGGCCCTGCGATTATTTCCGTGACCTGAGCAACATCGGCGAAAAATATCATGCAGGCTTCGGAGAAGCCATGAGCCGCCCGAGAAAAAACTTTCTCCTCAGGGGCATCGCCTTCTTCGTCCTCTTTGCCGCGCTGGCGATCGCTGTCATCATGGGGTGCGCTTTCTTTTCCGATCGGCATTTTTCCGTTTCGGAGATCGTCTGGCTCTCGATCATGGGCGCGTTTGCGCTCGGGGCAGCCGTCACGCTCGGGATCGAAAATTATATCCGCCAGGATAAACTGCTCTCCGAACGGAGCGCGCGGAAGGCGCTTGTCTTTCAGGACGCAATACAGACCGTCCCCGATGCAGCCGCCGTATTCGAAGCGGATCTTGCATCGCCGCAGCCGGAGGCATATTCGGCGCCGGAAACGGATGAACCCAAGCATTTCGACGCTTCTCTCACCTTCGACAGGATGGACCGCGAACTCACGCTCTTTTTGAACGAGCGGGGGATCGGCGTCTCGCGGCAGGAGATCGCAGACCTGATCGCCGCGCTTTCCACGACCCATCTCATCTTTCTTCCGGGCGTCGGAGAGAGCGAAGCAAACGCATTCTGCAAAGGCATAAGCGATTACTTCGGAACACAGCTCTATGCCGATAACTCCGCGAGCGAGGATTTTTTCCTGCGCTTGACCGACCGTGGATGGGAGCGCACGTCGCTCTATGAAGCGATGCAGGACGCACGCGCAAACTTGCCGCTCGTTCACATTGCGCTCCTCCGCGGCGTCGAAGAGAGTGCTCTTTCGGGGCTCTCCTTTGCCCGCAGGGCGGGCAGGACGGGCGCCTCCCGCGACGTACAGGAACCTTCTTCCTTCCCGCCCAACCTTTGGATCTTTGTCCTGCCGCAGGACGGGGCTTGTTCCGTTCCCGAAGAGATCGCCGAGATCGCCTCCTTCCTGCCGCTCTCGCTCACGCAAGGGCGCGCCGCCGAAACGCCGACGGATGTCTCGCCCTTCGGATATTATCAGCTTGCCAATCTGTGCGCAAGGGTGCGGGAGGGGTTCCCGCTGCGCGAACAGGCTTGGAAGCGCTTTGACAGCTTAGAATCCCGGCTTGGAAGCGAGTCTCAGCCATACCGCTTGGGCAACAGGACGTGGATCAAGCTGGAAATGCACGTTTCCGTCTGCCTTGCCTGCGGGAAGAGCGAAGCGGAAGCGGTCGATTCGGCGATCGCCTCCGAACTTCTGACCGAGATCGCCCCGTCTCTTTCGGCGGGAGAAGGCAGCGGGCTCGCGCTCCTGGAAGAGCTCTTCGGCAGTGAAGAGCTCGCCTGCTGCCGCAAACTTGCAGAAAAGACCAAACTGTTCCGTCATTCGAAAACCGTGTGGGAGGGAAGTACAAATGCCTAAATTTTGGGAGACCATAACACATCCTGCCTTCATCATCATCTATGTCGTGATCATCATCGCGATCGTGGTATTTGTCGTCATCTCCATGATGATCAACGAAAAACGCTTCTCGGCGGCAGCCAAACGGCTGAACCGCACGGCACGTGAGCTCGAAGAAGAACACATCGAAGAACAATCCGAAGCAAACGCCGTATCGCGCTTTTCCATGCTCAAACTGTATGATGAAAAACGCGGATCGCTGCCGCAGGAGACCTTCGAAGAAAACATTACCCTGTCGCAGTTCTGCGAAGAATTCCGCATCTTTGCCGCCGCACGGTTAGGGCTCTATTACGATATTTCCGTCATCCGCGAATTTATTGCGGGGCTTGCCGTTTCGCGCATCCTCATCTTACAGGGGATGTCGGGAACGGGCAAAACTTCGCTCGCCTATGCTTTCGGTGAATTTTTGGAAAATCCCTCCGTCATCATCCCCGTGCAGCCGATGTGGAAGGAGCGCACCGATCTCCTCGGCTATTTCAACGAATTTACCAAACACTTCAACGAGACGCTGCTTTTGCAGAAGATGTACGAAGCAAACAGCAGGGAAGATATATACATTACCATCCTCGACGAGCTCAACATCGCGCGCGTCGAATACTATTTTGCCGAATTTCTCTCCCTGTTGGAGATCCCCGACCCCGAGGCGCGCTATCTTGAAGTCGTCTCCGACCAATGGGAGAGCGACCCCGAAGCGCTCAAAGAGGGGCGCATCAAGCTGCCCGAAAATATGTGGTTCATCGGTACGGCAAACAACGACGATTCGACGTTCGCCATCTCCGACAAAGTGTACGACCGCGCCATGGTGCTCAACCTCGACCGAAAATCCGCTCCCTTTCAGGCTTCGGGAAGCCGCACCGTCCGTTTGAGCGCCAAGCGCTTCACGGAACTTGCTGCAGAGGCCGTCAAAATGCACTCCGTAGACAGGGAAAAACTCGATCGTCTGCAAAAACTCGACGCCTATCTCATCGAAAAATTCCAGATCACTTTCGGCAACCGCATCATGCGGCAGATCATGACCTATCTTCCCATCTATGTAGTCTGCGGCGGAGAGGAGCTCGACGCACTCGACGACATCATCGCGAAGAAGGTGCTCCGCAAGCTCGAAACGCAGAATGCGGCATACGTCCGCAGCGAAGCGGAAGATCTTTGCAACTTCATCGACGCCACCTTCGGGGAAGAAAGGATGTTGCGTTGCAAGGAGTATGTGCGCCGCATCGCAAGAAGCATTTAAGCAGGAGGAAGTTCATGTCACGCTTAGACCGCTTTTACCGCGCATTCGGGGAATACCGCAAGTCGATCGCCCAAGAGCGGGAGATCTCTGCCTTACGCGCGGCCGTCGCGGAAGCCGACCGGCAGGATCGCATCCGCGCGATCCGTTCTTCCTGTACGATCGAGAACGATTGGGTGGAGGAGATCGAGCGCGGGCTCGTTTTTATTGAAAAAGCCATCAACGAAGAACGGCAGTTCATCCGCTCCGAAGGCGAAGTCGCGCCCATCGAAAAGATCAAGCACGTCTCGCGGGAATCGGTGGAACATTTGGCGCGCCACAGCAATCTGCTCACGCAGGAAAGCAAGGACGGCGACCTCATGCCCGAAAAGCTCTATACGGTAGAGCGGCTCAACAATTATGCCGTCTATGAGAACCGATTCCTCTACATGGTGCTTCTTCACCTTGCCGACTTCGTCTCCGTGCGGTACGATCGGATCGTCAAGCTGACAAACACCTACCGCGGCGAATCGCTCATGCAGAAAAAAGTGACCTACGGCAAGGCCACGCTCGAATACGAGATAAATCTCAAGGAAGTAAGGGAAGACGATCCCTACCTTCGGGAGCACAACGGGCAGCGCGAAAAGCTCGAACGGCTCGAGCGCATCCAGCGCAGCATCTACTATTATCTGCATACGCCTCTCATGATCGAGGTCGCCAAAGCCGACAAACTCAAGCCGCCCGTCACCAAGACCAACGTCCTCCGCATGGATAAAAACTTCAAAGAGGTCGTCGCTCTCTACGATTATATCTCGGCGTACGACCGCGACGGATTTTCTGTGGAGGAAGAGGAGCGGCAGGTAAACTGTTCCAAAAAGGAGCTTGCAGAACAATTTACGGATCCCGTTTTGCTGCTCTCCTTCCTTACCTATGAACACGGGCTCGGCATCGAAGAGGAACTGAAGGAAGCCTTCAAGCAGGAAGAGCTCCGCCGCAGGGAAGAGGAACGCCGCCTCTTGCAGGAAGAGCTCGAAAATATGCGCAGGCGGATCGCCGAAGGCGGCGGCTCCCCTGAAGAATACATCCGTCTCCTCGAACGATACAACAGGGAACTCGAAAAAGAGAAGGCGCAGCTGCTCCTGATCAAGGAAAAAGCCGAGCAGACCGAACAGGAAAATCGCTCCCTGAAAGAAACGATCGTCCGGTATCAGGCCGAGATCGAAGCCCTCGAAAAGCAGCACGCAAAGGAGAAAGACGAGCTGAAAGCTAACTGCGAGGAACTCTCCCGTCAAATGGCGGAAGAGGCCGCCGCGCACAGCGAAGAGATCCTCCGCATCAACTGCGAGAAAGAGGAGGAGATCGCACGCAGCAGGAGCGAATGCGAAGATATCGTGCGCAAAAATATGGAACTGCTCGCGCAGAAGGAACGGGAGCGGGAGGAGCTGCAGCTTAAAGCAGAGCGGCTCGACCGCGAACGCGCCTTTGCCGCTTCCCGCCTGACGGCGCTCCGCGCCGAACACGGGCTCATCGGCGAAACGGAGGACTATTCTTCCGAAGCGGCGTTTCAAGAGCTTGAACATCAATATGAAGTGCTCGGCTCCTTCCTGCATCGGGAGTGGAAGGGCGCCAAACGCGCACTGCGCCTGCAATTCCTTTCGGACGTCAAGGCGCTCTTCACGCAAAATTGGGGGAAAGATCTCATCCCGTTCGGCAAGAAGCAAGATCGGGCGACGGAAGCCACTTCCGCGGAAACGGATGAAAAGCTGTCTCTTATACACATCT
>ENA-OYZE01000467-OYZE01000467.1-human-gut-metagenome-genome-assembly--contig:-NODE-467-length-12370-cov-15.196346_pt1 | contig 12370 bp, 14 predicted proteins | sample MGYA00243259_ERZ653469 | MGnify/ENA primary metagenome ERZ653469 (study PRJEB26926, sample SAMN06164913) | human gut metagenome | biome: ENVO:00009003; feature: ENVO:2100002; material: ENVO:00002003...
CTCGTGGGCTCGGAGATGTGTATAAGAGACAGGCTTCATAGTCTGCCGACAGCTCTGTGAAACGCTCGTCTGATATGCGCCCGGTCACGCTGTCCTCATACAGCCGCTTGAAGATAGCGGATAACTCGGCTATGCGTTTCTCGGCGGCTTCCAGTTCCTTTTTCTTGGCGGCGTTCCTGCGCTTGCCCCCGTCCTCGTTCTGCTCAATCAAGAGCTTCATAAACCGGGCTTCATGCTTTGCCGCATAGCTGGTCACTTTCCGCAGATTGGAGAGTACACCAGCGGTCAAGAGGTCGGTGCGGATAAAGTGCGCCGTACAGTCATGGGTGCGTTTCTTGTAGTTGCCGCAGATATAACAGTCCTGCTTGCGCTTGTCCGTCTGGTATCGCTGCTGATACATCACGCTGCCGCAGTCCGCACAGAACAGTATGCCGGAGAACAAACCCACTTCATCATAGCGGTTTGGGCGTTTGCGCTGTTTGCGAAGCTCCTGCACCCGTTCCCATGTTTGGGTGTCTATGATAGGCTCGTGGTGGTTCTCGAAAATCACTTGCTTTTCCGGGGGATTTTCTACACTGTGCTTGACTTTGTAAGAAAGTTTTTCTGTCTTGAAATTTACCAGACAGCCTGTGTATTCCCGGTTTTCAAGGATATGCACTACGGTATTGGTCGCCCACTTGCACTCATAGCCGGGGTGGTAGCGGCGGGTGCTGCCCGTCCTGCGGTATTCAAGCGTTCCCGGCGTGGGGATTTGCTGCTCTGTGAGCATACGGGCTATCTTGGTCGGACCATTCCCGGCAAGACAGAGGTTGTATATCTGCTTGACTACGGGTGCAGCTTCCTCGTCAATGATGAAATTTTCGTCCTCGTCCATGAGGTAGCCATACACAGGCTTGCTTGTGATGGGCTTGCCACTCATGCCTTTTGAGCGTTTTACTGCTTTGATTTTCTTGCTCGTATCTCTCACCAGCCATTCGTTAAAGATATTCCGCAGCGGGGCAAAGTCATTGTCGCCCTGTGCGCTGTCCACTCCGTCATTGATAGCGATGAAGCGGACACCTTTCTGTGGGAAAATCATTTCCGTGTACATTCCCACTTGCAGGTAGTTTCGCCCTAACCTCGACATATCCTTTACGATAACTGTCCCGACTTTTCCGGCTTCAATGTCCGCAAGCATGGCTTGAAAACCGGGTCTTTGAAAGTTCGCACCAGAATAACCGTCGTCCGTGTACCAGCGCAGATTGGAAAAGCCGTTCTGCTTTGCATAGGTTTCAAGGATACGCTTCTGATTGGAAATGGAATTGCTCTCGCCTTGCAGCTCGTCCTCATGGGAAAGTCTTGGGTAAAGGGCGGTAATTGGTTGTTGGTTGGTCTGTCTTAACATAAAATCCTCCGTTTCCGACAGCCAGCCCCACTATTCCGTACCTTGATTGTACCACATGGGGCGGCTGTCTGTATAGCGGCAAAAGCGTCAAATCTGCTTCTTTATGGTCGGTCAAATCGCCGTTTTTTGTGTAGCAGCTTCCGCTTCCAGCACTTTCATCATCTTGTCGGCTGCGGTGTCGGTTGCGCCCTGCTTGAAGAAGCCGGAAACGGTAAGGACGGAGTTGCCCATGCGGATTTCCGTCACACAGTCCGGGCGGCGGTCTGTTTTGGTGGTGCTTGTCTGTTTCGTTTCTGTCATAGGCTCTCCTTTCGCTGCTTCATCAGTTGCTTTAAGCGTTCCAGCTTTTCCTGTGCGGTTTCCTTTCGGAAGTTGCTGCCCGTGAAGCGGACGGGGGCGCACATGGAAGTCAGCCTGTCATAGATACGGGCGTGGGGCGTGTCCTGCGGGTGCTGCAATTCCTCCAGCGTGAGGTTGGTCGTGGCGATCAGCGGCTTGCCGCTTCGGTAACGGCTGTCAATCACGCTGTAAACCTGTTCCAGCCCGTATTCTGTTCCTCGCTCCATACCGAAATCATCAAGTATCAGCAGGGGGTAGCTGCAAAGGCGGGAAATATATTCGTTCCTGCCATCAAAGCTGGCAGCAAGGTCATTGAGTATGGTTGCAAAGTTTGTCATACAGACGGCAACCTCTTTCTCCATAAGGGCGTTGGCGATACAGGCGGCAAGGTAGCTTTTTCCTGTCCCCACGCCGCCCCAAAACAGGTAGCCGATATTTTCAGCCTGCATGGTTTCCCAGCTCTCCACATAAAAGCGGGCGGTTTCGGTCTGCGGGTTTCTGCCGTTGTCATGCTCAAATGTCCAGTTCCGCATAGCAGGGTCGGTAAAGCCCCGGCGTTTCAAGTCCTCCACTTTTTCAAGGTGCTTCTGTCGGCTTTCGGCGGCTTGCTGCTTTTCACGGGCTGCCCGCTGGCAGTCGCACTCTGCCGGGTGGCGGTCACGCCCGAAACAAGTCTTTCCCTCTGCAAAATAGGCTTCTTTGGGCGTATGGCACTTACCGCAGTATAAAAGCCCGTCCTCGCCTGTGTAGTCCTCCGCTTCGGCGGTAGTGGCTGTAATGTCCGTAATCATAGCTTCAATCTCGTTTTTCATAAGCTCTCGCCCTCCTTGCATGAATAATCGGGTATGCCCTGTTTCGGGGCAGCCTTGCCTTTGGCAGCGTCCTCCTGCGCCCACTTGTAAATGGTGGCTGCATGGCTGTGGTACTGCTTCCCGGTGGAAGCGATATGGCAGGAAAGCCGGTCAATATAATACTCCCACTTGTCGGGCAGCTCTGTTTTCAGCCCGGAAAGCTCTGTATCGGTCAGTATCACATTGTTGTATCTGCCATAAGCGGCGGGGGCGGGGTGTCCCGTTTCTCCCTCTCTCTCTTTTTCTATCTCTATCTCTTTCTCTAACTCTATCTCTATCTCTGGTGGACGAATGTCGGACAAATGTCCGCCTTTTGTCCGGGGCGGTAAAAGTGCCTTGTTTTCCAGCCTTGCAGCCCGTTTTCGCTCGGCTTCGGTAGAGGACTGTCCTATCATCAGCTCAATGTCGGTCATATAGAAAGCCCCGCTGTCAAGCTGCTCCACAAGCCCCAACTGCCGGAAAATCTCTAAAGCCCTCTCAACCGTCCCTATCTGGTGGCGGGTCAGTGTCGCTATCATCTGCGCTGTGTAGGGGATATGCTCGTCAAGCTGCAATTTCCCGCCGTTTTTCAGCGATTTTAAGTACAGCTTCAAGAGGATATTGGAGTATAAAATCCCGTCTTTCATATCTTCCAGCAGCACAATGGAGTCGCTGTCAAAAAAGTTCTCTTTCAGCTTGAGGTAGTAATACTTGCGGTTATCTGCCATTGTCCCTGTCCTCCTTTTTCCGGCGTTTGGAGTAGTAGTGGGGGCAGAGTATGATAACCGCCCGGAAGCTCTGCTTGCAGCTATGGGTACAGCCCCGGCAGAGGTCATTGTATGTGATACGATCGCAGGTGGAATTCCCGACTTTCACTTGCCGCAGGAAAAAAGACCATTCCAGCCGCCGTTTCTTGCTCATTCTTGGCATGGGTGCGCTCCTTTCTGCCGTTTCCGCTGGTGTGGCGGTATCGGCGGTAATTCTGTATCATCTCGGTATCATTTTCGGGGTTTTTCTGCCCTGTAAGCCCGTTAAAAAATCCTTTGGTATTGCGGATAGGGTGCGGGGCAGCCCCCTTGTTCTGTATGGGTTCGGGTACATTTTGGGGCGGTTTTTATCGCTCCTGTTCCTGCCTTTTCACAGGCTTGCGTTCCCGGCGTAAAATCTGGTCGATATTGCCCTTGACAGTCTGTAAGCGGCGGTATTCCTCCCGTTTTGCCCGGTAATCGTTGTAGCCGCTGTTTTTCTCTTTGATAAGGCTTTCAATCTCTGCTTGCAGGGCTTTATAGCTCGGCAGCTTGGAAATGCCGTTCTCCCTGAAATAACGGGCGGCTGCGTCTGCTATGATAAAGTCGCTTTCGTGCTTCTGACGGTAGGCTGCTTTTGCTTTGGCGTTTTTCTGCTGTTTCAGCCCGTCCCGGACAGGGCGGGTCTTGGAATAGGCAAGCACCTGCCGTTGCAGCTCCTTTTTCCCGTTCAGCGTCTTTTCCACCTGCTTCAGCTCTGTAAGGCTTTCCTGCATGGCGGCATAGGCGGCAGAACAGGCTTCGTCCAGTTCCTCCGGGGAAGAAAAGCCGTACTGCTGATAGGCGGTAACGGTAGCTGCCATTTGCTTTAGGTTGTGCTTTGCCGCCCAGCGGTCATAGCCCACGCCCTTGCCCTCGGCTCGCTTGGCTTCCCGGTCAACCATGCGCTGCAAGGTGTTGTCTGCCGGGGTGGTTTTTGCGGCTTTTTCCTCCCGCAAGCGTTCCTTTTGGGTGTGTGGGTATTCGGGTATGTCTGTGGTCTGTTCGGCGGCTCTGTGGGCGTTCTGCGTGAGCAGGGCAAGGACAGCAGCCTTGTCAAAATCGTCCCCCAGCTTCCGGGCTGTGATAGGCTTTGTCCTGTCCGGCGTGAGGTAGGAAAGCCGCCCCCGGCTCTCCTTGACGGTCACACCCTCCTGCAGCAACAGAGAGGAAAACTCGTCAAAGCTGGCGGCGGTGGCAAGGGCTTTCCGTAGGGTCTGCCGCAGCTTCTCCTTGTTCGTTTCAAACTTGGTCTGCCGGGGCGTGATACTATCGGCAATCATGGGGGCGTTCTGCTTGTCCAGCGCGGCCTGTCCCTTTTTCTGCGCCCAATACTCCCGGTCTGTGACGCGGTTCTTGCTGCCGTTCAAGAGGTCGATTTGGTAAAGCCCCTCCCGGTGGCACATCTCCATGACTTCACTCTTGAAATATTCCATAGCGGCGTTGGTGCAGCGGTGCTTGCAGCCCTCCCGTGTGTCGGCTGGTCTGTCCATGTAGGGCAGAAGCGGGACTTCATAAATCCGCAGGGAGTTGATGACGATATGCACATGGATATTGCCGCTGTGGTTATGCCCGTCCGGGTGGGTGCATACAAGGGCTTGGTGTCCGGGGAAATGCTCTTTACAGAACTGCTCGCCCAGCTCCTGCGCCCGGTCTACGGTCAAGCCGTTGTCTGTCCCGTCCCGTGGGTCAAAGCTGATGATATAGTGGTGGCTTTTCACATCTTCCCGTTTTTGGTTTTTCTCATAGCGGAGATTAGCCCGCATACAGGCAACAGCGAAATCCTCGCCCCCACAGTTGAGGGAAGAAATGCGGTAATCCTCCCTCGGTATCAGCCGCCCGTTTTCATCAAGGGTGGGCTTCATGGTAAACTCGTCATGCTCAAATGTGAGGTAGGCTTCCGCTGCGCCATAGTCGGCATTTTTAGAGCTGATATGTTTGAATGTTGCCAACAGCGTCACCCACTTTCTGCAAGACTTCAAACTTTAGGGCAGCAAGGTCGGAAACCGCCGCCCGTACCTCCCCGGCAAGCTGCGGGTAGGGGCTGTGCCACTCGTTCAGCGTCCGGGCTATCTGGTTTAAGTTGCCGCCGATCCTGCCGTATTCGGCGGTCAGCTTCCCGACAGCGGCAAGCAGCTCGTCGTTGACGGGGGAAACGGTTATGATGGGGCGTATGGCTGCCCCGGTTATGGCTTGCCGGATAAACTCGGCTTGGCTCATGTTGCAGGCAGAAAGCCTTTCCGCAAACTCGGCGTATTCTTCCTCGGTCATGCGTGTCTTGACTACCCGGCTGCGGTGCGGCGTGTTGTATCGTTTTCGCATGGTAAAACCTCCTTTCTGTGCGTGGTGTCCTCTCACTAATAGGAGAAAAACGGGGTGTGAAGCGGAACTGTTTTTGAAAAATCCGAAAAAATATTTTGAGGGATTTTTAAGCGGCGCAAGCCGCATAAGCAGGGTTTGGGGAAGGCACTCCCCAACAAGATTCCCGCAGGGGCAAAATGAGCGAAAAGCGAATTTTGGTACTGCGGTAGAATCTTGCTCTCCGTGACTGCAAACTTTCTCTCACTTCCGTCCGCCACTTTTTTGGAAAACTGCAACCACAAAAGTTTGTTTCTCTTTTTCTGCTACTACTAATCCTGTAAAGGGCATTCCTGCCCGCTTTCGCTAAAATGACACCGGACGCAGTGGTTTCTACCCGGTGTTGGAGAAATCCTTTCTCTTTGCCCTCTACTACGGGTAAATGCTCCAAATGCCAAACACCAGGGCAGAAAAATTCCCTCCTCGCTTACTACTACAACCGGCAGGGGGCAAAATGGCCGGGAGCGGAGCCGGACAACAAAAAAAGCAGTAAATCTTTTTCAAGACTTACTGCTTTCGCTGGCCGCGTCGGTGGCGGCTGGTATTCAGTTTTTATGACTTGTCCGGTGGTTCGTCAAGCCGGAACTTGAATTGACAGTCAATTAACCGCTGCTTTACATAGTCCTCCACCTCGGCGTTGACCTGCCCGTTCACTTTTGAGAAATAGCGGATATATCCGGCGTAGTGGAGCAGGACAGCGTTCACGGCTTCTGGGTCGCCCTCACGGGCTTTGAGGATTGTTTCATAGGGGAGAAGTCTACTCATACCGGCTCACCCCCATTTCTTCGCGTAGCCGCTGCAAGGCAAGCTGGATATGCCGCCCCGCTGTGCTGCGTGACCGGCCAATACACGCGCCGATCACGCGCTGCGGCTGGCGCAGAAAGTAATAGCGCAGGATTTCTTCCTGTGTCTGCTCCGGCAAAACAGAGATCGCGTCGGCAAGGGCGGCGTTGCTCAATAGGACGGTCTGGCCGCAGACGGTAAAGGGGTATTCCTCGTCCGGCTCCGGCTCGGCAAACTGGACAAACTTCTCATTCGTCAGATAGTCAAGGGAAATTTCCCGTTCCCATTTCTGCCGCAGCCGTACGATTTTCCCGATGGCGGCATAGCGAATGACGGCTTTACAAAAGGCGTTGTGCTTGCGCCGGATATACTCTTGATAGGCTTCAATCTCGGTCATGGAAATTCCCCCTCTCTGAATAATAGTACGGGGCGGGCAGCACTCCTTGCTGTCCACCCCTTGATTGCCTGCCAGCAAAGGCGGGCGGGGCTGTCAACGGCGGCGCGTATGCGCCGTTCATCTTGACCGTTGACTGGCTCGGCTGGCTTTGCTATTTTCTTTCAAATTTTTCTTGGTTGTATTTTACAAGTGCCTTGTAAAATAAGAAACTCAATTATTCGTGTTTCTCATAATATATATTACATGCAAGCATGACAAAAAACATGAGGAATAATACAGCGCAAAGTGTAATTGTTACTGTAATTAGTTGCTCCCATTTAAAAATGGCAAACAAAAACACATTGATGAAGCAAGCGGCACTAATTAAATAATTTGTAATCAATAAGGCTTTTCTACCACTTTTCATTGTAATATACTTATCGCGTTCATCTGTAACTTTTTCAGCTTGCTTTTCGACACTTAATTTAGTAAAGGCAAAAAAGAAATTGACTGCACTCCAAGCAAGTAGAGCAATTCCAGCTATAAGAAGTCTTGTTTCCATACCGCGAAAGGCAATAATACCGAAGCAAACACCTCCCAAAATCAAAACTATAATTGCCGTAACAAAACTTCTCACATTTTTAATTCGCTTCATAATTCTTATCCTCCAATTCTTTGTTTTCTTTTAGACAACACAATTCTTCAACAGTCACACCAAATATTTCTGCAATTCTATATGCCAACATCAATGATGGACTATACTGTTCTTTTTCAATAGAAATAATGGTTCTGCTTGAAACATGAACTAAGTCGGCTAATTGCTGTTGAGTTAGCTTGAATTGTGTTCGCAATTCTTTCACTCTTGTTTTCAATCAATACCACCCGCTCTCTATAATATGAAGCTCACTTCTTGTGAAGTTGACTTCATATTACCACTAAGATACGAAAATGTCAACAGGGAAAGTGAAGTTCACTTCATTTTTTGGAATAGTGGACTACTGTCTATAAAACTTTCGTATGTTACTTTACGGCACATGAGCATTCGCGCCGGGGTTATCGTTGCCATACCCTTCGAGCAGGTTAATCACTCCCCAAACCCCCAGGCCAGCGCCCAGTGCGATAACCAGGACCTTCAAAGTATCAATTGCAGAAGTAAAAAATTCCATAAATGACCTCCTTAATCTGTTCCTTGTTAATAGATGAAAGGGCAAAACGCCCTGAAAAAAAGCCCGCCGTCTGAACAGGTCAGGCGGCAGGCGGGTCCGACGGCGCTTCGAGTTCACAGCAGTCGAAAACGTCGTCCGGTTTTACAGTTAAACGCCGGGCGATGTATTTTCCGACGTTAAACTCGTTTTTGGAATTGGAATCTGACAGGTATTTATACTGCGGGTGTTTGGTTATATCAAACTTTTCCGAATAAAAGGGTCTAAGCCCCTGCACCTGTAAAATACAGTGGCCCCCGTCCATCACGGCCAGCTCGTCGGTGGACATCAATTCTTTGCAACATTGTCAAGTGATGAATTCAAGAAAACGGCAGCCGCAAAGAAAAATCTTTGTGGCTGCCGTTCTAATTGGCGGCTTGAAGCAAAAAAATCCCCGGTTGTACCAGGGAAATAAAAACTTTAGTATAGCCTAAAAGAGAAAGCTAGCGCCTTGAGGCGCGGCCAAGTAGAGTGGGCTTAAAGCCTGCGTCCCGAGCCACCCGTTTTACGGGTGGCAGCGACTCCTTGTCTGTTTATCTTATACTTGTCAATTTATATTATCCAATAATGTGAATTATAATATGACAGTACGGATGCATATTATAGAAACATAACTTTGAAAGAATCAAGCATAACCTGTGGAGTGACTCTTCAACGGATAAACTATTTTCACTTCATACAGTTCCGACATATGGAATAAGGAACACCAATCGCCCTCAATACAACTTTCTTTCTATTAGTTAAAAATGCACATAATCAAAAAAGAAAATCGACTTATTTTAGACAAATTCATTGACAAGTTCTGCTTTAGGTGATAAAATAAAAGTGAAAAGTCGAAATTTATATTGTTGGGAGGTAAGACCGATGATTTGTTTTAAGGTTAAGTTGCCTAACTTAATAATGGAGCATTTTTACCGGCGCTGCCAGCTTTGGAGGCTTAGAATTAAAATTGTTTCTATTTGCGCATAAGTTAGGCATGATTATTTGTCTACTTATGCGCTTTTTTATTTGAATTTTCAGTATTAGCAGAAAGGAAGTGTTATACATAGATAACATATGGCTTATCTTTTTGCTTCTATTAAGTTTTTTTATGATTTTTAAGCCGGAACTTTTATGGAAAATTGAACACTTCTTTTCTGTAAAAGGCGGTGAACCTACAGATTTATATCTTGGTTTGATGCGGGTTGCTGGAGTATTCTTTTTTATTGCATCCATCATTTGCATTATTGTTTTGGTTTTATAAGAGAAGGGGGGCTTTTAATGAAAAAGCTAACACGTAAGATTGTTGCACTTACTCTTTCCTTGGTTATGTGCATAAGTTTTTCTAACACTACTTTTGCTTATGCCGACAACGAGAATATCAGTTCTTCTGCTGAAGCAAGCAAAGTGAATTGGTGGAAGATTGGCTGGATTATCCTTTCAGATTATGTGGAAAAGCTTATCGATCTCGATGGACAGAGTGAAAAGGATAGTAGTTGGGCCTATCTTGTTTCACCTAGCATAGAATATAACACGGGTGATATGGGGCCTGAGGTTTATTTTCGTCCAGAAGTAGATAACAGCGTTGGTTCTATCCGTATGCATGGACATAGGATTATCTTTGTCGATATTTTTACACAGATTGCACTCATCTTGTCAGATGCCTCTGGTGATACGGTAAGTCAAGCAACTACTGGTACAAATCAGTATATGTTTTATACAAAGAAAGCAGGAGACAGTTCTGGTACATGGAAAGCACAGTTTGTTTCAACTGAGACATACAAATGGCAGTTGTATTATGCCCATTATTACAATGCCAATGCTCGTTCAAGTGTTCCTATGACGGAAGATGGATTTTACTTTGGGGATAATAACAGAGTTTATCAATTCTCTGTTGCAGAATCTTACAGACTTAATTCTCTTCCTCCAGAGGTTGTTGATATGACACAACTTAATGCTCAATTTATTAATCCTGCTGATGGAAAAACTGTAGATTATCTCAAAGACTTTAATGCTGGAGATCAAGTTCATTTCTCTGATATAATTATTGACATTAGTTATGATGCGACTGAGGATGCGACTACATTTTATTTTACCGAGGATACTTATGAGGAAAACATAGGATGGAAATTTGCAGGAAATCTTCTTGACCAATATTCCGCTGGTGATGTTCTGAATCTAACTTTTGATGTGTTGAATGTCGGAAACTATCAGGGCATTACTTTTGAAAGCCTCGACTACTTTGAAGCAGCTTACGCGCATAATAACGGTGCCGCTTATCCCAATATTCAAGATTACCAATAATTTGATTTTGACATAAGGACTTATAGAAGAGGGCGTGTTGCGGATAATTTTCTGCAACGCGCCCTTTTTAGTATGCTTTAGCAAAATAAAGTTATCCCTTTTACTCTGGCCAAAGGAATAACTTTATTGCCTGATAGCATTAAAAGAAAATTGTTGTATCACTTTTGATATAAATTAAAAGTATTTAGCGTCTAAATTCTACCTTGACATTTCCCCAACAAAATTGTAAATAATCTTAACCTCCTGTGTCCTCTGACCATCAATCTTCTTGATTTCTCCAATCAGAATCCGGCTAATGAGCCGGTTCAGCACCGCCTCGTCCAGTTCCTCGATGGCGGCATAGCGCCGGATTTCCTTGATAAAAGTGCGGACTTCGCTTTCTTGCGCATCGGCACGACCTTGCATCATTGCCAGGTCATGCAGGCGTTTCTGGTTGGATTCCTGCTCCTGTTCCAGCGCCGCCGTCAGCTTCACAAACCGCTGCTCGGTCAGGATGCCTTTGGCCTTATCGGTGTACAGGCTCAGGAACATCCCGTCAATTTCCTGATTTCGGGCTTCCAGCCGCAGGCGTTCCTTTTCTGTCTGGGAGGCGTCCACCAGATACCGGTGCTCCATCCGGCGGCTGAGCCGCTGGTAGAACGCATCGGCATCCTTCATAGCCTGCGCCGCCAGTTCCTGAATGTCTTTCAGCACCAGATTGTATAAATCCCTGGCCTCGATCTTGTGGCTGGAACAGACCTTGCAGCCCATGCGGTTGTAGGTCTGGCAGATATAGTACGCCTTGTCAATCGGCTCCCGCATTTCGCCGGTGAAGCGGTTCTTCCCGGTTCGGCCCACTTTCTCATACCGCACCTGCATGGACTTCCCGCAGGTGGCGCAGTAGACCAGACCGTGGAACAGATTATAAAAGGGGCAGGAATTCCCCTGAATGGTCGGCCTGCGGTCAATGAGTTCCTGCACCTGTTCCCATTCCTCCGGCGTCACAATGGCCTCATGGCAGCCCTCGATCACTTCCCACTGGTCACGGGGAATAATGTCATAGGTGTTGGAGCGGATGCCTTTCTGATGCGTCCGAAAGACCAAATGTGCGCCCTTATAGAATGGATTTCTCAGGATGTGACTGATTCTGGCTCCGCCCCAGAAATAATAGTTGGCGTCAAACTCCGTGTTGGCTTTGACATGGGTGATTGGGATTTTTTCTTCCATCAGACGTTTGGAAATCCTCATGCAGCCCAGCCCGTCAAGGGCATAGTCATAGATTTTGCGGATGATTGGCGCTGTCTCAGGGTCAATGATGAGATGCCCCTTGTCCTCCGGGTCACGCATCAGGCCGAAGGGCGGCGTCCCTCCGCAGAACTTCCCCTGCCGGGAGCGGGTGGTGATGCCTGCCAGCACCTTTTTAGAAATATCCCGGCTGTACATATCGTTCAGGATATTCTTAAAGGGCGTAATGTCCATCTCCTGACGGGTCAGGCTGTCCACGCCGTCCGTGATGGCGATATAGCGTACATTGTGTTTGGGGAAAAAGATTTCGATATAGCTGCCAGCTTCAATATAGTTCCTACCAAGCCTGGATAGGTCTTTGGTGATGACGCAGCCGATCTTCCCCGCCTCAATGTCAGCGATCATGCGCTGGAAGGCAGGGCGGTTGAAATTGCGGCCCGTATAGCCGTCATCCACATAATACTCATACTGGAACATCCCATGCTTTTCTGCGAAGTCCCGGAGCATGAGTTTCTGGTTGCTGATGCTCATACTCTCGTTGTCGCCGCCGTCATCCAGAGAGATGCGGCAGTAGAGAGCGGTGATTTTCTCATAGACTTGTTTTTTCCTGCTCATAGCGTTCTCCTTCTATGAACAGGGACACGATACCATTATAGTACCATGTCCCTGCCCCTGAATCAACCGTTTTTACGCAGCGTTTTCGGCCATTTCCCGCTGTTCCAGCCATTCCTCGAAGTGTTCGCAGGTCTGGCGCTCGATCAGCTGCTCAAAGGCTTCCCGCATGGTTTTGTCCCCAGAAAACTCAC
>ENA-OYZE01000474-OYZE01000474.1-human-gut-metagenome-genome-assembly--contig:-NODE-474-length-12271-cov-8.854944_pt1 | contig 12271 bp, 8 predicted proteins | sample MGYA00243259_ERZ653469 | MGnify/ENA primary metagenome ERZ653469 (study PRJEB26926, sample SAMN06164913) | human gut metagenome | biome: ENVO:00009003; feature: ENVO:2100002; material: ENVO:00002003...
GTATAAGAGACAGGTGTACGGGCGCGGAGGGGCGCGGGGGGCGGTCTTTGAAAATGCCAACCGTTGAAATATTTCTTGTTTTTGCGCACAGCGGAAAGCGGGACCGAACAAACGATCCCGCTCCCGTCCGAAAGACTGTATCGCGGCAAAATGCAGCGCTTTTGGGGCCTCGCCCCGCACCCAATAGCAAATTTCAAAAAGCGCTGCGCGCCGCCTGCCGCCGGGAAGGGCGGCATTTACAGTATCGCACAGAGGCACTCATGATATTCAAAGTGAGTTATTTTTTGCGGAAGGGGATATAAAAGCCGTAAAGCGGCATACAATATCGTTGTGGAATTTGTTATTTCGGACAGTATGCTGCACAGCGCTCTTGTCGCCTATCTCTACAACGGACTCACTTCCGCCCTTAAAGAGGGGAGAACGGAACTCGATTTTTCGAAAGATCGCGCCAAATGCCGCATTTTTGCGCCCGAACGCGCCGCAGGCGTGATCTTTGAGCGTATGGCGGAGATCATCGCCGTCGGCTACAAATACCGCCTTCTCGACGAGTGCGTGCGCGTATGTATGCCGAAGAAGGAGCGGGGGCTCCTCCTGTCCTCCCTCATCGCGGCGGACCTGGAGGCGGACAGGGCGTATATCCTGCCCCGCCTCGTGAGCGAGAAGGAATATTGCCTGGATGCGCTCTTTTTGTTCCGCATGGGGGAGCTGAGGGAGAAATGGGGGAGGATCGCGGCATATATCCCCGAGACGTTCTCTGCAAGAGATCTCAGGAATTTCAGCAATTTTCTCGTGCATGAGAGCCGCCGCACCGTCTATCTCAAGGGGGCGGCCGTCTTCGGGGAGGATTTTTCACCGCTCAGGCTGTCGCGCCTCACGGGGGAGGAGAGCGTCGAGCGGGAGATCATGCTCGCGGATGCCGGGTATATCAAATGCGTCGGAAAGATTTCCGACACGACGGGAGATTTTTTGCAAAAATATTATCCCGAGCGCGTCGCATTCTCTTGACAAGCGGCTTCGATCCGGCTATAATAAAGGTCGATCGCAGGAAAGTTCATGCGGTCGCGGAAGAGACAAGTAGCACTGTTTTTCGGGTACAGAGAGCGCGCCCTTCGGCTGCAAGGTGCGTCCTAAGAGGGCAGAGGTGAAACCGCTCTTGCGCTTATCCAAACTGCATTCGAGCGGCCGCAAAGAGCGGCAATTAAGGTGGAACCGCGCAGATAATGCGTCCTTAACTTCTCAATTTTGAGGGATTAAGGACGTTTTTCTTATTTTAACACAGTATTATGCCTGACATAATATCGATGCTGATTGCAAAAGAATTGAAATTCCTGCATAGGAAGGAGGTCTTATATGAACATCATTTTGAAAAACGGCGACAAGCTGGAAGTTGCGGACGGCGCAGACTGCGCGGCTGCCGCAAGGGCCATTTCGGAAGGGCTCGCCCGCGCCGCCGTTGCGGCTAAGGTCAACGGGGAGCTCGTCGATCTTTCGACGGCGCTCAGGGAGGGGGACAGCCTCGAGATCGTCACGCTCAAAGATAAGGAGGGGCTGCACGTCTACCGTCACACCTGCGCGCACGTCCTTGCGCAGGCGATCAAGAACATTTTCCCGACTTCGAAGCTTGCGATCGGCCCCGTCATCGACAACGGGTTCTACTACGACATCGATTTCAAGACGCCCATCACGATGGACGATTTTGCCAAGATCGAGGCGGAGATGAAGAAGATCGCCAAGAGCAACCTGCCCATCGAGCGCTTTACTCTGCCGCGCGAGGAGGCGATCGCCCTCATGAGCGGCTTCGGCGAAAACTATAAAGTGGAGCTCATCAATGACCTGCCTGAAGGGGAGGAGATCTCCTTCTACAAGCAGGGCGCGTTCATCGACCTCTGCCGCGGCCCGCATCTTCCTTCGACGGGCAAGATCAAGGCGTTCAAGCTGATGAGCATCGCGGGCGCATATTGGCGCGGCGACGAAAAGAAGAAGATGCTCACCCGCATCTACGGCACGGCGTTTGCAAAGAAGGAGGAGATGGACGCCTACTTCGTCATGCTCGAAGAGGCGAAAAAGCGCGACCATATCAAGCTCGGGAAAGAGCTCAAGCTCTTCGCGCTCCTCAACGAGGGCCGCGGCTTCCCCTTCTTCCTGCCCAGCGGCATGGTGCTCAAGAACCTGCTCATCGACTACTGGCGTCAGATCCACCGCCGCGACGGCTATGTCGAGGTGCAGACGCCCATGATCATGACGAGGACGCTTTGGGAGACTTCGGGGCATTGGGATCACTATAAGGACAACATGTACACGACCAAGATCGACGGGGAAGAGTGCGCCATCAAGCCCATGAACTGCCCCGGCGGCGTGCTCGTCTACAAGCTCTCGCCCCACAGCTATAAGGACCTTCCCATCCGCATGGGCGAGCTCGGGCTTGTCCACCGCCACGAGAAGAGCGGCCAGCTGCACGGGCTCATGCGCGTGAGATGCTTCACGCAGGACGATGCGCACATCTTCATGACCCCCGAGCAGATCACTTCCGAGATCAAGGGCGTCGTCAAGCTCATCGACGAAGTTTACAAGCTCTTCGGGTTCAAATATCATGTGGAGCTTTCTACCCGCCCCGACGACAGCATGGGTTCGGACGAAGATTGGGAGAATGCAACGAACGCTCTGCGGGCGGCACTTGAAGGGCTCGGGCTCGAGTACGAGGTCAACGAGGGCGACGGCGCCTTCTACGGCCCGAAGATCGACTTCCACCTCGAAGACAGCATCGGCAGGACGTGGCAGTGCGGCACCATCCAGCTCGACTTCCAGCTGCCGCAGCGCTTCGACCTCGAATATGTGGGCGAGGACGGACAGAAACACCGCCCGATCATGATCCACCGCGTGGTGTTCGGCTCCATCGAGCGCTTCATGGCCATCCTCATCGAGCACTTCGCGGGCAAGTTCCCCGTGTGGCTCGCGCCCGAGCAGGTCAAGGTGCTTCCCGTCACCGACCGTGCCGCCGAGTACGCGCAGGCGCTTGCCGATGAGATGAACGCGGCGGGCTTCCGCGCCTCTGCGGATCTGCGCAAGGAGAAGCTGGGCAGGAAGATCCTCGACGCCGAAGTGGAAAAGGTGCCCTATAAGCTCGTCGTGGGCGACAAGGAGATGGAGGACTGCACCGTCTCCGTGCGCCGCCGCGGAGAGGGCGACATCGGCGTGATGGACAAATCTTCCTTCTTCGAGATGCTCCGCGAGGAGAACGACAGCAAGAAGATCTTCTAAGAGGGCGCATTTGCGCCGAAAGAAATCGCGTATTTTGTTTGTGCCGCAAAAAAGCCCTGCCTGACCCGGCAGGGTCTATAGGGAATTTCCGAGTAGAGTAAAGGGATAACGAAAAAACGTTATCCCTTTGATTTTTGCGTTGCAAACGCACGCTTTGCAACACATAGCAGTTACTATCGGGAAGATAATTCGTTGTAGCTTTTGTCGTTAAAGCCCCACCCCAACAGCGACAGCGCCTTGAATCTCTCATCGCAATAAACTTCTGCTAAACTATTTTTATCTATCTTAAAGTCTTTCGGTACACCCTTTTTTAACTTGATCATGACCTTTACCGTTTTATCGGCAGAAGTTTTCAGCAGTTCGATCATCTGTTCAAAGTCCCCATTGTCATACATTTTGGCGCTTTTCAGCTCATACCAAGCGTAACAATATTTATATTTCCCGAAAACATTTCCGTATGCTTCTATATTGATCGCCCCCGATCCGCGATCGGCCGGAACATCAATGAATCGAAATGGCAATCTGATCTCTTCGTACGTCGGTTTTGTAAAACACATAAGATGATCCTCCTCTGTCAAATTCTTATTGATCGACGTCTTTATTATATCAAAAAACAATAGAATCTTCAAGTTGTTTTCGCGAGAGAAAGAAGGCTCTGCTTTTCATAAGTTGAATTTTATCAAGCGTCCCGCTTCATCTCTACGGGAAGCGCGATGACCCGGCAGGGCTTTTCTTGTGCAATGAAAAAGACAGCTGTTTCGGCTGCCTTTTTTCATGGATTTGAAAGTTATTCGTTCTTCGGGCGGACTTGCAGGTAGTACGCGACTGCGAAGACGACGATGTTCAGGAAGAACACGACGGGGATGATCACGTTCGTCATCAGCTGGCCAAGGTCGGAGAAGTCGATGTTCCGGGCAAGGGCGACGATGAGAATGACGATCACGCACAGCGCGTAAGTGACGATGGTGTTCACGAGCAGGTTCCCCGTTCGCCTCAGAGCGCGTTCGCCGTAGTGGTTGACATAGGCGAGGCCGCAGACGAGCAGAACGGCAAGTCCCGCGCCCCAGATGAGATAGGGGTAGAAGCGGGGGAGCAGCAATGTGCGCAGAAGCCCCAGCGTGAGGCTGCCTTCGGCAATGCAGAGGAGAAACACGGTGAGGGCGCTGAAGAAGAGCGCTTTGCCCTTGTGGACGAGGTTGACGGAGAGCGTCGTCGTGACGGGCTTCGTCCCGCCGCCCGAGGTCGTGATGCGGATGCCGTCCGCTGCGGCGCGCATTTCGATGTCGTAGAAATCGATGCCGTCCAGCGAGCGGGGCGGGGGCGCGGGAGGAGCTTTCCTGGGCTGTGCAGGCGCTTCCGCGGGTTTTTGTACCGGCTTTTGCTGTGCAGGCGCTGCCGGCTGCTGTGGCGCGGGCTGTACTGCGGGGCGGGGCGCATAGGTCTGCTGCGCGGGGGCGGGCTGCGGCGCGGACTGTTTGGAAGCCTGCGGCAGCTGCTGCGGCCGCTGAGGCGCGGGGGCGGACTGCTGCGCTTCTTCCTTGATGGCGTTGGAGTAGAGCTTTCCGATGAGCGAACGGTATTCGCGTTCAGCCTCGGGCTTGGCTGCGTACATGGGCGTCTTGGCTTCGCCCGCCGGCACCACGGGGGTATTGAAATAGTTGTATTCCGAGCCCTGCGGCTCCTCAACGGGAGGGGCGTTGACGAGGCTCATGTAATTCTGGTGGATCATCTGCTGTTCGCGCTCGCGGAAGCGTTCTTCATCCTCGCTGCGGATGCGCTGTTCCTGTTCGGCGAGCTCGCGGGCGTGCTGGGCCTTGAGCTGCTCTTCGCGGTCGCGGATCATCTGTTCGTACTTTGCGCGCTCTTCGGCAAAGGGCTGCATCTCCATGATGCGCGCGTTCTGCTGCGCCTTTTCATCGTCAAGGGAATCGGCGTGGGCGCGCTCCTCTTCAAGGCGTGCCTCTTCGGCGGCGCGGCGTTCCTCTTCCTCGCGGGCGAGGCGCTGCTCTTCCTCGAGCCGCAGCCGTTCGCGCTCCGCCTCTTCCTCGGCGCGGCGCTGTTCTTCCATGAGCCGCTCCTCTTCGGCGCGGCGTGCCTCTTCTGCGAGGCGTGCTTCTTCCTGCATTCGGCGTTCCTCCCCGCGGCGGCGGAGTTCATCTTCATAGCGGAGACGGGCGATGGCCTCGGCCTCCATACGGCGGCGCTGCTCTTCTTCGAGGCGGGCCTGCTCGCGTGCGCGCATCTCTTCCCAATAGCGGTTTTTGGCGGCTTCCTCCGCGATCATGCGGTTGCGCTGTTCTTCCTCGCTGCGGAAGAGCTCCTCGCGCGTGCGGAGCATCTCTTCGCGGGCGCGGAGTTCTTCTTCTGCACGGCGCTGTTCTTCTTCGAAGGCGGCGCGGCGGGCTTCCAGCTCTTGGAAAGCGGGGTGATCTTCACCGATCGCAGGCTGCGCGGGCGCTGCACCGTCGGCAGATCCCGTAAGGGGCTCGTCGGTGGAAGGGGCGCCTTGCGCATCGTCGGGCTGTGCTTCGGAGAGGGAAGGGGGCTGCGCCGATGCCGCGGCATAGGCGGCAAAAGGAGCTTCGGCTTCCTCGGTCGTTTCTTCGGGAGCTTCGACAGCTTCGGCGGCCTCTGCGGGCGCTTCCTCGATGGCCTCTTCGGGGGCAGGGGCTTCCTCGCAGGCAGCGGGGAGCGTTTCGTCTGCATCCGCGCCGTCGTCAAAGCTGTTTTCGCTGTCCTCCGGTGTCCATTCCGCGGGCTCCTCAGGGCCGTCGCCTTCGTCCTCATCGTCAAGTTCGACGTTCGGGACGCGGCTCGTCGACTGCTTCAGAACGCGCATATCGACGGCGGAGGGGGCGGGGGAGGAGAAATCGAAGTCCTTGTCGGAGATGAGGCTGTCGATGACGGTGCGGGAGTACTCCCATTCCATCAGATTGCGTTCGGCGATCTCCTTGCCTTGGTCGGTGAGGGAGAAGTACTTGCGCCTTCCGCCGCCCGCCGTGCCGCCCCAATAGGACGTGATGTAGCCTTCCTTCTCGAGCCGCTTGAGGGCGCTGTAGAGGGAGGGCTGTTTGAGCTGATACTGGTTGTGGCTCTTGCGGCTGATCTCCTCGATGATCGCATAGCCGTACTTGTCCCCGTCATAGAGGGAGCGGAGGATGATGGTGTTGATGTGGCCGCGGATGAGGTCGGAGCTGATGGTATGCTCCCTGTCCTCCTCGGCTCCGTCCTCGCTTTCGTTCTCGTCCGCAGTGCGATCGGGCGCGGCGGAAAGCTCTTCCTCTTCCGGATCGGCGGGGGAGGGAACGCTCTCTTCGGCGACGTCTACGATCTCTTCTTCGTCATCGCTATGGGTAAATTCCTGATCCATAGGGAGTCTCCTTGCGTATTCTGACAATATTATACAGGATGCGGCAGGATTTGTCAAGGAGATAGAGTATTGCGCCTGACGTAATCGGCAACTTTTTTTGCTATTTTGTGCGTTATCGTACCTCTCACCACAGGATAAGGGGTGTGTTCTTATTACTATGTCAGACATAGCTTGTCTGCTCCGGCGTTGAAATCGGGCGGCGGGAACGTGCGTTTCCGCCGCGGAGATTCAGCTTTCTTTGTTTTTGACGAGCTTTTTTTCGAGCAACGCCACGAGGAAGTACATGAGCGCCGCGAGAAAGCAGAGGATGACGGTCGCCGCCATCACGAGGTCTAGCTTGAATACCTGCCCGCCGTACACGATGAGATACCCGAGCCCCGCCCGCGAGACGATGTATTCGCCCATGATGGAGCCGATCCAGCTCATGCCGACCGCGACTTTGAGCATGGAGACGAAGGCGGGGAGGGAGGACGGGATGACGAGTTTTGCAAGGATGTGCGCCTTGTTCGCGCCCATCGATTTAAGGAGCAGCACCTTGCCCTCATCCGCCGAGAGGAAGGCGGAGAGCATATGCAGGATGACGAGGATGACGGTGACGAGGATGGTCATGAAGACGATGGCGCGGCTTCCCGTGCCGCACCAGATGATGATGAGCGGTCCTAAGGCGATCTTGGGGAGCGCGTTGAGCACGACGATGTAGGGCTCTAAGATGCGGCGGAGCGTCTCGCTCCACCAAAGGAGCAGGGCGATAAGGACGCCTGAGAGGATGGCTGCAAAAAAGCCGACGAGCGTTTCCGAAAGGGTGATGCCGATGTGATAAAAGAGGGTGCCTTCCCGGTAGAGGGAGGCGATCGTCTTTGCGATGCGGGAGGGGGAGCTGACGAGGAAGGGATCCGCCCAGTTCAGGGCGGTGACAAGTTCCCACAGCCCTAAAAGAAGGAGCAGCAGCCCCAGCCGCACGGCGTTGACGATGCCCGTCTTTTTTCTGCTCTTTTGTAGGAAAGCGCGGTGTTCTTTGGAGATATTGTCGTGTTTCATGGGTCGAGTTCCTTCCAGAGCGTTTCGAACCAGCCCGAAAAGCGGGGCTCCTCCCGCCGTTTCAGAGGATCGGAGGAGAGGAAGTCCGTCTCGTGCGAGGCGAGAAGGCGGGCGGGGCGGGCGGTGAGTACGAGGATGCGGTCGGCGAGGGAGATCGCCTCCGAGATGTCGTGCGTGATGAGGAGGGCGGCCTTTTTCTCGCTGCGGATGATGCGCGAAACGTCTGCCGCCACGAGAAGGCGGGTCTGATAGTCGAGCGCGGAAAAGGGTTCGTCGAGGAGCAGGATGTCGGGCTCCATGACGAGCGTTCTGATGAGCGCGGCGCGCTGGCGCATCCCGCCCGAGAGTTGAGAAGGATAGCTCTTCAGAAATCCCGAAAGCCCGTATTGTTCGGCGAGCTCCAAAGCGCGGGCGCGGCGGGCGGGCGTATTCTTTTTCTGCACTTCGAGGGGAAGATACAGGTTTTTTTCGATGGTGCGCCACGGGAAGAGCTCATCCCGCTGGAGCATATAGCCGATGCTCCCCCCGAGCGTCACGCTGCCCGCCGAGGGCTTTATGAGGCCGGCGGCGAGGGAGAGGATGGTGCTCTTGCCGCAGCCAGAAGGGCCGATCATGGCGGCAAATTCCCCCTCACCGAGGGAGAAGGTGAGCTCTTGTAAGGCGGTGACTTCCCCCTGCCGCGTGTGATAGGTGAGTCTTACGTTGTCAAAGGCGAGTATTTCTTTCATGGTCATGCCGCCCCGAGGGGCGCTGCTGCGTTATTGGAGCGCCGCGGCGACGCGCTGAGCAAGGGAGTTGTCGACGAGCGCCTGATAGTCCGCGCGTTCGGGAAGTTCGCCCGCGCTCTCGATGATGTCCTGCAAACGGTTGAAACTCTCTTCGGAGAGGGTCATGTCGGGCTGCCAGGCGGAGATCTTTCGATAACTTTCGACGCTGACGGCGAGCGATTCCTGCGACGTGGAGGGGAAGTGGGGGAGAAGGTACTCCGCAACGGTCATCGCAGGCTCGTTTTCCGCAAAGTCGATGGCGCGCATGACGGCGCGGAGGAAACCTTCGGCGGCTTCCGTATTCTCGTTGAGCCACGAGCGCTTGGCGATATAGGCGGTGTAGGGGACTTCGCCCGACGCTTCGCCCACGGCGGCGACGACATAGCCCTTGCCCGCCGCCTCATATTCGGATGCCGTCGGTTCGAACATCGTGCAGTAGTCGGCGACGCCCGATTCGAAGGCGCCCGTCATCAGGTTGAAGGCGACGTCGTAGTTGAGCGTCACTTTGTCCTGGATGCCGTGCTCTTTTAAGATATATTCAAAGGTCATGGCGGGAACGCCGCCCTTTCTGCCCGCGAGCACTTCCTTGCCCGCGAGGTCTTCCCATCGGAAGTCGGGCTCGTCGGTGCGGGAGACGAGGAAGGAGCCGTCGCGGCGGGTGAGCTGGCCGAAGACGGTGGGGACGTCCGTGGTGCCGCCGAGGAGCACATAGATGGCTGCCTCCGGGCCGCAGAAGCCGATGTCGGCATCGCCCGAGAGGACGGCTGCCATCACCTTGTCGGCGCCGCCGCCGTTCGTGAGCTCGATCTTAAGGTTCTCCTCTTTGAAATAGCCGAGGGAGTCGGCGAGATACATGGGCGCGTAGAACACCGAGTGGGTGACTTCATTGACGCGGATGAGCGTGACGCCGTCCTCCTTTTTCTCGGTGCAGGCGGAAAGGGGGAGGAGTGCGAAGAGCGCCGCTAAGGGAAGCAAGATGAGACGGGAAAGTTTTGACATGGGGACCTCCGTTTTGGAAGGCGGCCTCCGCACGGGGCGGGGCGCGCATCTTCAGATTTTGGCAATAATATATCGTATGCGAGGGGCGCTTTCATTGACAACGCAAAAAAATTCATGTATAATGGGAAGCTGTATTACACTTTTTCGGGTGATAAAGATGAGAGAGATGCAAACGACCTACGATCCCAAACAATTTGAGGATCGCATCTACGCGGATTGGCAGGAAAACGGCTGCTTCCGCGCCGAGATAGACGAAGGGAAAGTTCCCTTCTCGCTGATGATGCCGCCCCCCAACGTGACCGGGCAGCTGCACATGGGCCACGCCATGGACGAGACCATGCAGGACGTCATCACGCGCTTCAAGCGGATGCAGGGGTATTCCGTCCTCTGGCTCCCCGGCACCGACCACGCCTCCATTGCGACGGAAGTCAAGATCGTCAATCAGCTCAAGGAGGAGGGGCTCACCAAAGAGGAGCTGGGGCGTGAGGGATTTCTGGAGCGCGCCTGGGCATGGAAGAATAAGTACGCGGGCCGCATCTGCGATCAGCTCAAAAAGCTCGGCTCTTCCTGCGACTGGTCCCGCCTCGCCTTCACGATGGACGAGCGCTGCTCGAAGGCGGTGAGGGAAGCCTTCTTCCGCTTGTATGACAAAGGGCTCATCTACCGCGGCAGCCGCATCATCAATTGGTGTCCCGACTGCAAGACGGCGCTTTCGGACGCCGAGGTCGAATACAGCGAGGACGCGGGCTTCTTCTGGCATTTCAGATACCCCGTGGACGGCACGGACGAGTTTATCACCATCGCGACCACCCGCCCCGAGACCATGCTGGGCGATACCGCCGTTGCGGTGCATCCCGGCGACGCGCGCTATTCTTCCCTCGTCGGCAAGACGCTTACCCTTCCCCTCGTGGGGAGGAAGATCCCCCTCGTGGAGGATGAGTACGTCGATCCCGAATTCGGCACGGGTGCGGTGAAGATCACCCCCGCGCACGACCCCAACGACTTCGAAGTGGGGCTCCGTCACAACCTGCCCGTCATCCGCGTGATGAACGACGACGGCACGATGAACGAGCTCGCGGGCGAATATGCGGGGCTCGACCGCTATGAAGCGAGAAAGCGCATCGTTTCCGATATGGAAAAGCTCGGGCTCCTCGTCAAGGTGGAGCCGCACGCCCACAACGTGGGGCACTGCTACCGCTGCCATTCGACGGTGGAACCCATCGTCTCCAAGCAGTGGTTCGTCAAGATGGCGCCTCTTGCCAAGCCCGCCATCGACGCCGTGATGAAGAACAAGACGAAGTTCGTGCCCGACCGCTTCGCGAAGATCTATTATAATTGGCTGGAAAACATCCGCGACTGGTGCATCTCCCGTCAGCTGTGGTGGGGGCATCGCATCCCCGTGTGGTACTGCGGCGACTGCGGCGAGGTCATCTGCTCGCGCGAGACGCCCTCCGTCTGCCCCAAGTGCGGCAGCGCGCACCTCACGCAGGACGAGGACGTGCTCGATACCTGGTTCTCTTCGGCGCTCTGGCCCTTCTCGACGCTGGGCTGGCCGGACAAGACCCCCGAATTTGAATATTTCTATCCCACCGACGTGCTCGTGACGGGTTACGACATCATCCCGTTCTGGGTGATGCGCATGATGTTCTCGGGCATCGAACAGACGGGCAAAGTTCCCTTCCACGACGCGCTCATCCACGGGCTCGTGCGCGACGAGCAGGGCCGCAAGATGAGTAAGTCTCTGGGCAACGGCATCGACCCGCTCGAAGTCATCGACAAATACGGCGCGGACTCTCTGCGCCTCTCGCTCCTCACCGGCGTTGCGCCCGGCAACGACACGCGCTTCACGGAAGCCAAGGTGGAGGCGGCGCGCAACTTCATCAACAAGGTGTGGAACGCCGCGCGCTTCGTCCTTATGAACGTCAGGGACGAGGAAGTGCCGCCACTCTCCGAAGTCAGGCTGCAGCCCGCCGACCGCTGGATCATCTCCCGCCTCATGGCGACGGTGCGCGAAGTGACCGTCTCTTTGCAGAAGTACGACCTCGGCATCGCGGCGGACAAGCTGAGCGACTTCGTCTGGAACGACTTCTGCGATTGGTACATCGAGCTTTCGAAGCCCGCCCTCTACGGCGACGACGCCGAAAAGAGGAAGGGGGCGCTCTCGGTGCTCCTGTATGTGCTCGACAATGCGCTGCGCCTGCTGCATCCCTTCATCCCCTTCGTCACGGAGGAGATCTACAGCTATCTTCCCGGGGAGCACGGCCGCATCATCTTGGCGGAGTTCCCGCGCTATGTGGGCAAGCTTGCCTATAAGAAGGAAGCGAAGGCGTTCGAGGGCGTCATCGGGCTCATCAAGACGGTGCGCGCGATGAAGGTGGCGGTCAACTGCCCGCCTTCGCGCAAAGTGCATATCTATCTCGTGACCGACTGTAAGCGGCTCGTGTCGCTCAACCGCCAGTCTATTCTGCGCCTTGCGGGTGCGAGCGCCGTGGAGATCGCCGAGAGCGGCGCGGCGGCGGGGAACAAGGCCGTCTCGCAGGTGTGCGATCTCGGACAGGTGTTCATCCCGCTCGGGGAGCTCGTCGACCTCGAAGAGGAGAAGAAGCGCCTTGAAAAGGAGCTTGAGCGCGTGACGGGGGAGATCGCCCGCGCGAACGGCAAGCTCGCCAACCAGGGGTTCATCTCCAAAGCGCCCAAAAAGCTCGTCGACGACGAGCGGGCAAAGCTCGAGAAATTCCTCGACATGAAGGAAAAGATCGAAGCACAGCTCAAAGAGCTGGAAGCTTGACTTGTTTGAAGTATAACGGGCGCCGCCCGCGGCCCAAAGCCGCGGGCGGCG
>ENA-OYZE01000477-OYZE01000477.1-human-gut-metagenome-genome-assembly--contig:-NODE-477-length-12076-cov-8.451959_pt1 | contig 12076 bp, 10 predicted proteins | sample MGYA00243259_ERZ653469 | MGnify/ENA primary metagenome ERZ653469 (study PRJEB26926, sample SAMN06164913) | human gut metagenome | biome: ENVO:00009003; feature: ENVO:2100002; material: ENVO:00002003...
ATTTACATTTCAATTTTACTATATTTAAAAGTAAACTTCAATACCTATTTGCGACAAATTTTAAAAATTTCAATGCGTCGGTTGATTTTGCGCGCAAATACTTCCTATTACAGAGTAACCTAAAAGAAAATGCAGCACTGTCATAGCATTTTTACCGTCTTTTTGACGTAAACGGAACAAAGCAACAGCCGATCGCTTTCGTTGAGCGACGCGCGATAAAGATGGTTTAACGTAAAATTGGGTATTGAATTGACGTTTACAGTGTGATACAATATTTTTCAATATATATAAAGAAGGAGAGGTTGGATTGAATACACCTAAGATAATAGCGGACAAATATCTTGACGTCGCAGAAAGCAAAATGAATACTCCCTGGTATAAAACTCTGATGCTCGCGGTAATGGCGGGAATGTTTATTGCGGTGGGTTCGGTTGCTGCAACTATCGCTTCCCGTTCCTTTGAAGGCGCTACCGCGAATATAGTAAAGGGAGCAATCTTCCCCGTGGGACTGGCGATGGTAATCGTAGCAGGTAGCGAATTGTTTACAGGTAACTGTCTGCTGATAATGCCGTTGCTGCAAAAACGAATAAGTTTCGGCGGAATGGCAAAAAATCTTGCAATAGTATACGCCGGAAATTTCATCGGCGCAATAGTAATTGCCCTTATGGCTACTTACAGTCATGCATTCCAGATCACCGACCTTGCCCCGCAAATAGTAAACATAGCCGCGCAAAAAGCCTCTCTCGATTTCGGTCAGGCGTTGCTGCTGGGCATAATGTGTAACATTTTCGTAAGTATCGCCGTGTGGATGTCCATGGCTTCCAACAGCGCGTCGGGTAAAATCGTGGCGTTGTACCTTCCTATAATGGCGTTTATAATCTGCGGATTCGAACACAGCGTGGCGAATATGTATTACCTTACAAGCGGTCTGCTGACAAGCACGGTATTCGGAATACCCGCTCAGGGGCTGACTGTCGCCAACTGCATTTTCAATAATCTCATTCCCGTAACGCTGGGCAACATGATTGGCGGAATGGTATGCGTAGGACTGCCCTACTGGTTTATTTACCTGCATCAGGAAAGACGGCACGAGACGGAAAATCAATAAAAATTCAATAAATTTAAAAAAATCAGTTGACAAACGTCGCAATGTCTGTTTTAATTGTTACATCATTTTAAAGGAAGGAACACAAATGTATTTTAATATTCGACGTCGCAACAATAATGAAGTTCAAAATTAGGAAACGATTTTCCCGATTCATTTTTGTTGTGTAGAAATATAAATACATTGACTCTAATGCACCGAGAATTTCGTCGGTGCTTTTTTATTGTTATACGCGTAACCCGCATTATGAGGCAATATCCGCACCGACGGATGTTGCCTTTTTTGTGGGCAAAAACATCGCAAGATGACAAGATATACAAACATCAAAATATAAAAGGAGATTTACCATGAAAAAAATTGTAATGCTTACCATTGTAGCTATACTGTGTCTCACAAGCGTATTTGCTTTTACAGCTTGCGCACCCAAGGGAAACGTTTTGTACGTTGCAACCAATGCGGAATTCGCACCATTCGAATACGTTGACAAAGACGGAGAACTCATCGGCATTGACATTGAACTTGCCTACGCAATCGGTGAAATCATGGGTTACGAAGTAGTAATAAGCGACATGCCCTTCACATCGGTACTTACCGCACTTGAAACAGGGGCTGCCAACATTGCAATGGCAGGACTTACAATCAGCGAAGATCGTCTTGAAAAGGTAGACTTCTGCACCCCCTACTTCACTGCAAACCAGGTTGTAATTTCTAAAAACGGTTCAGAAATCGCCAACGCTACCACTACCGAAGAACTGTTGACATTACTTAAAAACAAGAAGATAGGTTTCCAGAACGGAACAGTTGCCGAATATTTCGTAGAAGGTGACGAAGGTTGGGGATTTGAAGGTATCGCAGGAGCGGAAGCATTGGGATACAACAGCGGATCTCTTGCAGTACAAGCATTGTTGTCGGGTGGACTTGATTGCGTCATCATCGACTTGATTCCTGCACAAAGATTGGTAGAAGGTCACTCCGAACTGACAGTATTGAGCGAAATGCCCTTGACTGAAGAAGAATACGCATTCGCAATTCAAAAGGGTGACACAGCATTGCAGACTGCCGTAAACAACGCTTTGCAACAACTGATGGACGACGGCACATTCGACGAAATCGTAGACAAGTACTACGGTGAATAATCAAGATAACTGGTTTTAAAGGGTGAAGAAATGAATTTTTGGCAAGAAATTTCCGCAGTGTTAGAATACCACACCTTGATTTTCAAGGGATTGGGTGCTACACTGCTCATTACGGTGGGAGCGTTTCTCATCGGTCAGGTACTTGGTGTGGTTACTGCCACAATCAAGGTGGCACGCAACAACAACAGCAATGTGTTTCTAAAGATACTCAACGCATTGGCGTCCGTTTACGTTACGGTAATACGTGGCACTCCCGTAGTAGTACAGTTGTTGTTGATGTACTTTGTAATACTGGGCGCAAGTCCGTTCCTCAATCCGCTCATTGTGGCAATCGCCGTATTTGGTATCAACAGCGGAGCGTATGTAGCGGAAACAATGAGAGGCGGTATTCTTTCGGTAGACAAGGGACAAATGGAAGCTGGCAGATCGCTGGGACTCAGTTTTCCCAAGACAATGGTAAAGGTTGTTGTTCCGCAAGCGACCAAGAACTCACTGCCTGCACTGTTCAACGAATTGATTGCACTGTTGAAAGAAACTTCCGTTGCAGGATACATCACGGTAGTTGACCTGACACGTGCTTTCGAAAAAATCAGCAACAACGAAACAAGCGCAATTGTACCCTACATCATGCTTGCAGTAATCTACCTTGTAATTGTAGGAATACTGACACTCATCATACGTCAGATAGAAAAGAGGTTACAAAATGATAGAAATTAAAAATCTTTCCAAGAATTTCGGTGAACTTCATGCAGTAAACGACGTTTCGGTAAACATCGACAACGGTGAAATTATTGCGGTAATAGGACCGTCGGGAAGCGGTAAATCCACCTTCATACGTTGCATCAACATGCTTGAAAACTACGACGGAGGACAAATACTGTACAAGGGAACGGACATCAAACAACTTGACATCAACAAATACCGTCAGGAAGTAGGAATGGTTTTTCAACACTTCAATCTGTTCAACAATCTGACGATACTTGACAACATCACGCTTGCCCCCATCGACAAACGCAAGCAAAAAGTCAAGGAACTGACAAAGCAACTGAAAGCACAAAAGAAACAAGGCATTGACATTTCCGAACAGCTGAAAAATCTTCCAACAAAGAAGCAAATTGTCCAAGAAGAACAGGAAAACGCACTTCAACTGCTCACCCGTATAGGACTTGCCGACAAAGCAAACAGCTACCCTTCGCAACTGTCAGGTGGACAGAAACAGCGTGTTGCAATCGTCAGAGCGTTGGCAATGAAGCCTGAAATACTGCTTTTCGACGAACCGACAAGCGCACTTGACATCGAAATGGTACAGGAAGTACTGTCTTTAATCAAGCAACTTGCTGAAACAAAGATGACAATGGTAATTGTCACGCACGAACTTAAATTTGCCAAAAACGTGGCGACACGTGTACTGTTCATGGACGGCGGAAAGGTGGTTGAAGACAACACCCCCGATCAACTGTTCAACAATCCTCAACACTCACGTCTGAAAGAATTTTTTGCCAAAACAAGCGACCTTCTTTAAAACAATCTGATCATACCAACGGTGACGTTACAACGTCATCGTTTTTTTTTATTAGGTGAATTATACTTTCAAGTGTTGCACTTGGTTTGACAATTCATCTATTAAAAACATCTTTAAAAACTAAAACCAGAAAGTGAACTGCGTTCCAATACAAAATTTAGGGGACGTGTAAGCAAAATTTAAATAGGTGGTGAGAACTGGATACATATTGTTCAGTATGGTAAAGAGTAGGTAAAGTTTATGTAAAGTTTATTGCTTTTACAAGATATATATGCTATGGTCCAATTAAACAATATGTAGGAGGTTCCTGACATGAAAAAAAACAAATTATGGCAAGTGGCAATATGTTTCGTACTAATATTGTCAATGTGCTTCCCGCTTTTTGCGGGATGCAGTCCCACTCAGTCGTCAAGTTTCCATGTAGGCACTACTGCTCCTGCAGACGATGTTGGTCAAGCAGGGGATTTCTACTTCAACAAAGCAACAAGTGAGTTGTTCTACAAGACTGATGCCTGGGAGAAGGTAGCTGACCTCAAGGGGCAGCAAGGACAACCCGGAGAACAGGGTCAAACGGGCGAACAGGGAGTAGGTATTACCGACGTTGAACTGGTTGACGGTGAAATCATTGTAACACTCAGCAACGGTCAAAAAATCAATGTAGGTCCTTTGCCGACTGACGAACCGCAACAACCCGAATTCAGCGAAACGGACGCAAGAAACGCATTCTACGCCAAGATGAAAGAAAAGGCTGCAAGTTTCGGGATTGACACATCACGTCTTACTTTCAACAGTGCAATCAGCGAAAGTTCCGGCTCTATAACTTCTCGTGACATGGCGAAAATGGGTGTTATGGCAATGGGCTACGACGAGCTTGTAAAAATTTGGAACCAACGCAAATACACCTTCACTACTTCCGAAGTGGTCAAGACAATTACGGTAGAATCCACATTCATGGAAGGTGACTACGGACACTATCTTTCCGATCACTATTACGTACTGGGAGGAAAAACAGGTAGTCTTGCCAAAACCAGCGCAGGCACTCCTGTTACTTGCATTGTAGTGGCGGTCAAGGGACCGAACGACGCTACGTTTGTGGGATTTATTTCAGGCAAGTTCCGTGATACGGACAGCCAGAACAGATTCCGCCTTGCAAAAACAGCTTTTGACATAGCCAGTCAAAAATATCTTGACAAAAATGCCGACACTTCGGCATTGGAAGAAACATTGCCCAGTGACTGCATGATAACAATACTGTCTCTGCCCCAAACAGGAAATCTGCTTTCGTATAACTACTACGACTGGTATGCAGAGGACAGTCCGTATCTGGTATACGATAAAAACGGAACAATGCCCTACTACACGGCAAGTTCGTGGAAAATACTCACTTGCATGACTGCCCTTGATTACATTGCCGATCTGGACGAAACATTGACCATTACCGAAAGCTGTATAAAATCCGGATCCGGTCCGGTGTTTGACGGAGGAGAAGTTATTACCTACCGTGACGCATTGCATCTTATATTGCTTCCCTCTTCCAATACCACCTGCGTTGCAATAGCTGCGGCTGTCGGTCAAAAAATATTGCAACACGAATCTTCCGTCAGCGGAGGTCCTGTATACAGCCCTGTAGGAGAAGGGGACTTCGATTTTGACACAGCACCCGTAGTATCAGTTGCCGAGGCAAAATCCAATCCCGATACAGGAATGCCGGTCAAAGTACGTGGCGTCGTGATCGGTGCTACCAACACTTACGACAACAGCACCAACACGGTAATGCTCATAAAGGACGAGCAGTCCAACGAAATCTGCGGCGTGGCGAAAGCATTGACTACCAAAAGTGCTTTTGAAACCAATCTTCCCTTCGAGATAGGCGATATAGTAGAAATACCTGTCATCTGCGAAGTGGTTCCCGGAAATTTCAGCTACGGCGGCGAACACAACAAACTGACATTCACATGGTTCGGTGATCGTTTCGACTCGACAGACCCCACACCGTTTGTAACCAAGTACAGGGTCGGCCACACCGACAACTTCGCAATTGACAAAGAACAGGTAACAACCGTCATCGACTCACAGGAAGACCTTGAAGCATTCTGCAACAGAGAATCAGGTCTGCACTGGGAAATCGTAATTCTCAGAGGTACAACAGAACAACCGCTCAAAGCCGTTACAGGCGCAGCTACTGCCAGCGGTAAAAAAGACAAGGACATGAAGCGTGAATACATCAGAATCTTCTTCGACAATCCGACAAGTATTGACGAGCAAAAAGTAGGAAAAACGTCTCCAAGTCTCAGTAACTTCGGAAACCTTCACAATCTGCCTGACCTACTGAGCACAATGATGTTCAATCAGACGGAATACGCACAGGAAGATTTTACACAACCTTACACATTTGTAGGAGATGTGTACTGTCTGGTGATAGGCGGTTCTACTGCATATTACCACTTTGTCGTACCCGATGCTTCCTGCATTGTTCCGGCTTGATAAGTTTTCTCCATAAAAAACACAGGGGACGCAGATTGCGTCCCCTGTATTTTTAATATAAAATTTAATTTACTTTACGGTAACAATGCTTTCCTGCGGCATTCTTACATCCTTCTCACTCATGTTGAGATACTCTACAATGTCACGAATGAGTCGGGGGCTGTTGTTGGTCAGAAACAATGCGTGTCCTACGTCATCGTACAGTTCCATCGTGTGATAAGTAAAAAAGTCGCCCACGTAATTTACAGACGCTTGCGGAACGAGTTCGTCAAGTTTGCCCCACACTATCATTGCAGGAACGTCTATACTCTGCCTTTGTTCCAATGCTTCGTTACTGCGTTTCATCAGTTCGCGAAAGACGCCGTAAGTGTGCGGATTGATGTTTGGCAAAATACGCCTGATTCCTATACGCAAAGACAACATACTGTTGTTGCGGTAAGGTTTCAAATAGTCGTTTGCGTCGCGCATACGTTTGGCTATATCGCCTTTGGAGTTCTGATACTTTTCGTTGTAAGTCTTGAAATAAAACGCCAACATGGAAAACAACGAACGGAAATTCAAATACTTGTTGGAAGGAGCGCACAACACCGCCCTGTGTACGTCGCGGATGGAACACAGATAAGATGTCAACGCTCCGCCCATTGAAAACCCTATCACATCCACTTGGTCGTACTTTTCACGCAAAGTGTCGTAATCCGTGCGTACTGTGGCAAGAGTGTCGTCCACGTTGAATTCGTTGAAGTTTACCTTGCCGTTGTGCCCGGGTATCTTGCATTTATAGACGCAATCGTAATCGGTAAGACTGTCGTAAAGATCTCCGAAATCGGCAACGTCAGTCAAAAAACCGTGTATTGTCATTACTGCTTTGGTCACGTCATACCTCCTTTACTACCAGCGTATCTCCCTGTCCTGCAACGCAAGAAACGCATTTGCCTTACTGAAATGTCGGCAACCGAAAAAGCCGTGATAAGCGGACAGCGGACTGGGGTGAGCGCTGGTAAGCACGAGATGCTGTCTGCCCGTAATAAGATATTTTTTATTGCAGGCGTTGCTTCCCCACAACATAAACACCATACCCCTTTCACGCTTGTCGAGATAGCGTATAACCGCGTCGGTAAATGTTTCCCAGCCCTTGCCCTTGTGCGAATTGGACAGTCCTGCCTGAACGGTAAGCACCGTGTTCATAAGCAGTACGCCCTGTTCCGCCCACGGAGTGAGGTTGCCTCCCTTTATACAACTGTCGTACCCCAAATCGTCCTTTATTTCCTTAAAAATGTTTACAAGACTTTGCGGAGGACGCACTCCGTCAGGCACGGAAAAAGACAACCCCATTGCCTGTCCAGGATTTATATAGGGGTCTTGTCCTAAAATGACCACATTGACATCGTCCGGAGACGTGGTGTCGAATGCGTTTAAAATAAGTTGTTTGGGAGGATAAACGGTTTTGGTCGCGTATTGCTCCACAAGGAATTTTTTCAATTGCACAAAATACGGCTTGGCAAATTCCTCTTTGAACAAAGGTTCCCATCCGTTATAGTATCTGTCTTTCATCCGACTGTCAGACTCTTTTTATCATTATCGACGTGGAAACACCGCAAATGGTGTCGCCTGCGGCAAGATACACCGTGTCGCCGCTGTGAAACTCTTTAACCAATCCGTTGAAACGCACGTTGAAATCAGGTTCGCTGTCTATTGTATTTTCCAACAGATATTTACCTGCCGCAATTTGTCCTTCAACGCCTACGCTGTAAATGACATTGCGTGCCAGCACCATAAATTCGCCGCGCATTTCCATTTCTTCGAGATATTCGCTGGCTGTCTGCACCTTGTCTTCCTTGCTGACGGCAACCTTGCCCTTGTTACCCTTGACAATACGAACGGCAAGAATAACGGCTACTATCAACGCCAATGCGCAAACTGTGCCCAACACTATTACGAACGTTTTTAAATCGGATTCGGACATTTCCCAAAATGCAATCATAGATTTCAACATTTTCCACCTCCGTATTTTACGTGGATTTTCTATATTGTATCACAACGCACGTTAAATTGCAATAACTGACTGTTCCGTTACCTGCAAACAATTAATATTTACTGAAATATTGCAATCGGGACATTGAACGTATTGCTCATTTCGGCATTTTGCCGTCTGCGTATTCCGATACGCTCTTTATTCCGTAAAACTCACAACGTAAAGCTCTTACGCTGCGCAATTACGGCACACGGATTGCGACACCGTCGTAACGCGAAAAGTCCGTACACGTTAAATAAAAAAGGAGCAAAACAAAACGCCTGAAGATTCAGGCGTATTGTTTTATTCGTAATCCACTACGTTTATCCACTTCAACAGAAATTCGCGTTCTTCCTTGTTTCCCTTTACCAACTGTGTCGCAGCCACAATGGGTATACATTTCTGGACATAGCGTTTGTCGGTGTTTGTCTTGGAACAGAACAAGTCGAGATACTTTTCCGCAAGATCCTGCTTGTTGTCGAGATAAAACAGCAGATAGGTGCGTGCGACGTCCATAGAGGCATTGCCTTGCGTAGCGTGCGACCAGTCTATAATATAAGGCGTTCCGTCGTTGTCTATTATCACGTTGCTGGGGTTGAAATCGCCGTGACACACCTTTCTGTGACGAGGCAATGCCTCTAAACGTGTGTGCAGTTCGTATTTGGTAGCGGAATCGAGATCCGTCAGGTCGATTTTTCTGCTCATCTTGTCTTTTTGCTTTGTCAGCAACGGACTGGACTGTTTGTGTATCCACAGTTGAATGTCCACAAACTGATTGAGGTATTTGTCCGTTTGTTCGGGATTTTCCTCCATTAGTTGAGCAAGAGTCTTTCCTTTGACGTAGGAAAGCGTTATTGCCCACTTGCCCTCTCTTTTGCTTACTTCCAGCAATGACGGCACGTTGAGTTCCGTTTCCTCGATACGCGCGTGATTCAGCGCTTCGTTCAACACCATTGCCGTGTTGTATTCGTAATCGAACACCTTGACGACCTTGTCGTCACACAGATAAATTTGCTTGTCCTTACGTGTACAGATAAGTTTTTCGTTTTTCATATTACTCCTCCTTGCCGTAGTAAGCGTCAAGATACATTTGTTTTATTTCGCCAATCAACGGATATCTCGGATTTGCTCCCGTGCATTGGTCGTCAAACGCCTGTTCTGCCATTTCGTCCAGTCTGTCAAGGAAATTCTTTTCGTCAATTCCGTAATCTCTGATTGTCTTCTTAATGCCCACCTTTTCCTTCAACTGTTCGATTGCATTTATAAGATTTTCCAGTTTTTCACTGTCGTTTCTGCCCTTTATTGACAGGGCGTCGGCTACCTCCGCATAACGTGCAAGAGTGTGCGGATAGGCGTACTGCGGGAAAGTGCCCATTTTGACGGGTTGTTCGGACGCGTTGAATCGCATCACATGAGTAATGAGCAAAGCATTTGCAACGCCGTGAGGAAGATGATGGAATGCGCCCAACTTGTGCGCCATCGAATGGCATACGCCCAAAAAAGCATTGGCAAAAGCCATACCCGCCATAGTTGCGGCATTTGCCATCTTTTCACGGGCAAGAACGTTTGAACCGTCCTCGTAGGCTGTGGGAAGGTAACGGAAAATCATATCCATGGATCTCAACGCGAGTCCGTCGGTAAAGTCGGTTGCCATCATTGAGGCGTACGCTTCGAGGTCGTGTGTAAGAGCGTCTATACCTGACGCACTGGTAAGTCCCTTGGGAGCGGTCATCATAAGATCGCAGTCCACTATAGCCATGTCGGGCAACAGTTCGTAGTCGGCAAGCGGATACTTGGTACCGGTGTTTTCATCGGTGATGACGGCAAACGGTGTAACTTCGGAACCCGTTCCTGCAGATGTGGGAACAGCCACGAAGTAAGCCTTTTCCCCCATTTTCGGGAAGGTGTAGACACGTTTTCTGATATCGCAAAAACGCATTGCCATATCCATGAAATCTGCTTCGGGGTGTTCGTACAGCACCCACATTATCTTGGCGGCGTCCATTGCCGAACCTCCGCCCAAAGCAATTATACAGTCGGGACGGAAGGCGCGCATCTGTTCTGCGCCTGCCTTGGCACTTTTCAAAGTGGGATCGGGCTCAACGTCGAAGAAAGTCGCATGTTCCACTCCCTTTTCGTTGAGTTTGTCGGTGATGCACTTCGTATAGCCGTTGCTGAACAGGAAATTGTCTGTAACTATAAATACCTTTTTCTTGCCTGACGCCGCTATTTCGTCGAGCGCTACGGGCAGACAGCCTTTCTTTATATAAATTTTTTCAGGCGCTTTGAACCACAACATATTTTCTCTCCTTTCCGCAACGGTCTTGATGTTTAACAGATGCTTTACCCCGACATTTTCCGACACGGAGTTTCCGCCCCATGAACCGCAACCGAGCGTAAGCGACGGAGTAAGACGGAAGTTGTACAAATCGCCTATACCGCCCTGAGAGGAAGGAGTGTTGACAAGAATACGGCAAGCCTTCATGGCATTGCAGAACCTGTTGACCTTGTCAGGCTGCGTGTACTGATTTATATGCAACGACGCGGTGTGTCCCAGTCCGCCGTCTTCTACAAGTCGCTGAGCCTTTTTAAGAGCGTCGTCGAAACTTTCCGCTTTATACATCGCCAACACGGGCGACAGTTTTTCGTGAGCGAATTCTTCCGAAAGATCCACGCTTTCCACTTCGCCTATCAAAATCTTGGTGTCTTCGGGAACCTCAACGCCTGCAAGTTGCGCGATACGGTAAGCGGACTGTCCGACAATTTTGGCATTGAGCGAACCGTTGATTATTATTGTCTTTCTTACCTTGTCCTTTTCTTCGTCATTGAGGAAATAGCAACCTCTGTCGGCAAACTCTTTCTTTACCTTGCCGTAAATATCCTTTAAAACGATTACCGACTGTTCGGAGGCGCAGATCATACCGTTGTCGAATGTCTTGCTGTGAATAACGGAATTGACTGCTACCCGAATGTCCGCGCTGCTGTCAAAAACGGCAGGAGTATTACCTGCGCCCACACCCACTGCTGGTTTGCCGGAAGAATAAGCGGCACGCACCATTCCCGGTCCGCCCGTTGCAAGAATGATGTCCGATTCCTTCATCAGCATGTTGGTGAGTTCCAACGACGGAACGTCCACCCAACTTATTATACCGTCGGGAGCGCCCGCCTTGACCGCCGCGTCAAGCAAAATTTTGGCGGCTTCAACGGTACTTGCTTTAGCGCGCGGATGCGGACTGATAATAATGGCGTTGCGTGTCTTCAACGCAAGCAATATCTTGAATATAGCCGTAGATGTGGGATTGGTGGTAGGTATTACCGCGGCAATCACCCCCACGGGTTCGGCAATTTTTTTGATGCCGTAGGCCTTGTCTTCTTCTATAACACCGCAAGTCTGCGTATTGCGGTAAGCATTGTAAATATATTCCGAAGCGTAGTGATTTTTTATTACCTTGTCTTCAACGATACCCATACCCGTTTCCTGTACGGCAAGTTTCGCAAGCGGAATACGGGCCTTGTTTCCCGCCGTTGCCGCAGCAAGAAAAATTGCGTCTACCTGCTGCTGAGTAAATGTCGCATACTCGCGCTGAGCCTTACGCACACGGTCGAGTTCCCGAGCCAAGGCTTCCACACTGTCTACAAATGTCTTCATAATTCCCCCTTTTGACATAAGGTGTCAATTTGAAATGTGTGTCTGAATCAAACATTACTTATTATATTGTTTTTACACAGACTGGCAACAAAATACGTGCCTTAAAATAATACCGATATTTTATCAACTTATAAACTGTCTCTTATACACATCTCCGAGCCCACGAGAC
>ENA-OYZE01000478-OYZE01000478.1-human-gut-metagenome-genome-assembly--contig:-NODE-478-length-12071-cov-9.074234_pt1 | contig 12071 bp, 13 predicted proteins | sample MGYA00243259_ERZ653469 | MGnify/ENA primary metagenome ERZ653469 (study PRJEB26926, sample SAMN06164913) | human gut metagenome | biome: ENVO:00009003; feature: ENVO:2100002; material: ENVO:00002003...
TTCGTAAAAAACTGTAACACAAAATAAGCCTGTCTTCGCTCGAAGAAAGACGACCATTTATCGGAGCTTTCTCAAATAAACTTAACACTATAAAGCTCCATTATGGCTCGTCTTTCAGACGGCTCGGGTGCAGCGCGTTTCGCGCTGAAATCCTTACAGAGCATTGCGCTCTGCGGCGCAGTCATATCTGCGCTAAACTCTCTTATAGAAGAGGAGTACCTGTACAATCTTAATTGTACGACAAAAGAACACAGACGATACATTCACCTGTACTTTCGCATTATACCATATAAAGCTATCGCTGTCAATATAAATACAAACATTTGTTTATACTTTTTATAATTGTTTACAAATCTACACTTTGAAAATTTTTCATTGAAAGTTTACAGCTTACGGCAGATAAAACAACATAGACAGCAATACCTATGGCAAGAGCTGCTATTTTTGCACCTGTGTTTTCGGAATTGAGTCCGTTCAAGGTTATAGAATAGAGCGGCGTCACCCAGCGTAAAACGATAAAAACACTAATTAGCAAGAACACGGCAATTACGCCGATCACGAACAGGATACCGATCTTATCGGGGGCTTTGAAATAACGGGGAAAGAAGATAAGGTTGAACACACCGAGTAATACCGCACCATTGCCGACCAAAGCAAGATTTGCCGAGATTCCCGCTTGATTGAAATATTGCTCCGCGGGTAAAACAGCGCCTTTTACTGCGCCGATAATACCGACAAGCAATAAAATGATACACTGTAACCCGAATACCACCAGCATTTTTGCAAAGGGAATATGCTCTTTTTTTACAGGCAATGTGCAGGAAAAAGCAATATCCCCGTTTTCCCTGGTCATCATACAGCAGAAAAATATCGAAAGGCATGAGAAAAAGAAAATGATTTCATAAGGATAATTCGGTACAAAAACAAGCACAGCAAAGGAGAGAAAGATGAAAGCCGTAGGATGTAAGCAAAGACTTGTTTCCTTTTTAATTAAATTCAACATCTTCCCCCCCTCTTTGCTTTTTCCAAATGCACCATGATGTTGTCGATCGTTGCATCGATAATAGTAGCGTTCTTTAATCTTTGCACATTGCAAGGGATCAGTCCTTCATATCCATCTTTTACAGGCTTCACACCTATGGCTTTTGCTTCCGTTGCAGCCGCAAGAGAAGAAAACTGCGCCAACTTATATTTATCGAGCAATTCTTTCAATGGACACGCCGCAAGAATTTTGCCCCGCGAAATATAAACAATATCGTCCGCAATTCGCATCAGGTCCGTCGTGATATGCGTGGAAAAAAGTACAGACACGCCTTCTTCGCGTACAAGCTGTAAAATAATGTCGCAAAACTCTTCACGGGAAAGCGGATCGAGACCGCTTGTCGGCTCGTCCATAATAAGCAATTTTGCACCGTGCGAGAGGGCGAGGGCAAGCGCAAACTTTACCTTCATTCCTTCGGAAAGCTCCTTTACCTTTTTATTTTCAATAAGCTCAAATTTCGACATGAATTTTTCATATTTACTTTGATTCCAAGTCGGATAAAAAGGCGCGTATGATTTGCGTATTGCAGCGAGCGTATTCATAGGATAATATCGAAAGCCGCCTCCGACATAACCTATCATCTGTTTAACAGCCATTTCCTCTTTGACAAAATCTTTCCCAAAGGCAGAGACGCTTCCTTCTGCATTGATAAGGCGCAAAATACCCTTAATTGTTGTGCTTTTCCCTGCGCCGTTTCTTCCGATGAGACCAGATATATGCCCCTGCTGTACACAAAAACTGACTTTGTCCAATGTAAATTCAGGATATATTTTTGTCAGTTCTTTTACTTCAAGCGCGTTCATTTTTCCTCTTTATCTCCGTTTTTAACTTGATTAACAGCATTCCAAAGCGTTTCCATATATGAAAACGGTTGCAAGGCAATACCTTGTCCTTTGTCTGCCATTAAAACCAACGAATCGCCGGTATTTAACGAAAACATATCCCGTACCTCTTTGGGAATAACAATCTGTCCTTTGGGACCGATTTTTACCGTAGTCAAAAACTTACCTTCGGGGAAATTTTCCATTTCTTTGCTCCTATAAGTATAATTAGTATTACTTTTCTTACCTATTATACAATTAAACAAACTAAATGTCAAGAAAAATAAATTTTTTAAAATAATAACATAAAATTTAAAATCCGTATTGATTTTAATTTGAAAATAGTATATAATATATAATCGAGGATGCTAATTATGAATAAAAAAATTGGAAACAGATTAAAGACATTGCGTGAGAGTATCGGAAAGTCACAATCATTTATTGCAAAAGAGATTGGTACAGTAGCACAGCCAGCAATCTTTCGTTATGAAAGTGGACAAAGTGATGTTCCGAATAATATTTTATTGTGGTACGCCGATTATTTTGACGTTTCTCTCGACTACATTTTCGGACGCACGGACAAGCCGCAGGGCAAGATGTACGACTACAATCCCAAAGTCTTCGATGACGAGAAGATGCAGCAGTTTGTGGAGATGTGTTTCGACCCCAAATCTCCCGCTAACGCCAAATTAAAGAAAATGCTTTTTACATTAGTTAAACAAAATGAACGTTAGGAGAGTATATGATAATTACAAGAATAAAACAAATTAAGAATATTGGGACTTACAAAAATTCTGGGAACGGGCGCATCCAATTAAAACCATTTACTTTTATTTATGCTGCCAATACTTATGGAAAAACAACATTCTGTGATATAATGCGCTCTTTAAAAACTAACGATATTTCTTACGTTAACAATAGAAGAAGGATCGGCATAAAAGATTCAGAAAAATGTTTGGTGTCCTTAACAATTGAAAATGAAAATATTGATTATGATGGAGAGAAATGGATTGTCCCCGCTCACAACAATATACGTAATTGTCTAGAAATATTTGATATTAATTTTGTCAATGAAAATGTCTTTACTAATTTTAAAATAGAACATAAAAATAAAGAAAGCTTCACCTCTTTTATCTTAGGAGAACGCGGGGTGGAGTTGGCTAAAACTTTATCATATTTAGAACAAACATTATCAGATAAAGAACAGGAGTTTAAAGAAAACAAGGCCAAATTAGATAAAAAGTTAAAAGATATTGCGTTTGAGGATATAAAAAAAAAGAAGTATAATGATGACTTCAAAGATACCGAATGTTTACTCATATCTGCCAATGAAGAAATAAAAAAACTTTCCAATCAGTTGTCCGAAATTGATAAAATAAAAAGCATTAAAAAAATTGATTCAATCAATGTGGATCAATCAAAATTAAGAGAATTAATTAACACAACAAAAGAAATTTGTGCATTTAAGTATAATATTGATTTAACACAACTAAAGAAAAAGGTTGAAGATATAAAAGAAGAAACTACAGATTTGCCAGATCAATGGTATAAAGATGGAATTAAGTCAATAAAAAATAAATGTCCATTATGCGGTAATACAATAACAGATAACGAAAGAATAAAAATTCTATCTGAATATTTTTCAGAAATAATTATTACATTTTTAGATAAAGTCGAAATATGTCAAAATGAAATTATAAGAAACTTTAAAGAACGTAGTATAGCTAGCAATTTAATAAAATTTACGCAACAAAAGGATCTTATACTTCCGTATTTTAATGGAAATAGTGACTTACCTTCCGCTCTTAATGAATCATTTAAGCAATTAACTAAAATTGCCAATGATATTAGTTCTTTCGTTGAAAAATCTAAAGAGGAACTAGAAAGTAATTTACTCATAAAATTATCATCTGTAAATAAAGTCGATTTTGATTTTAGCAAATCGGCTATACTCCTTACATATTTGGATGAAATGGATTCAATTTTATCCATAATGAACAAGCAAATAAACGAATTTAATCAAAAATTCAAAGAATATCAAGAAAAACTTTCTAATGAATACTTGCTAAGTGAGATCTCTAAACATAAAAATGAGTCTAGTAGATATAATTTAATCGTTTTAAGAGGCCAATATAATGAGGAGATTGATTCTCTAATCCAAACAGAGGAACATATAAAAGAATACGACGTTAGGATATTCTTTGAAAAGTATTTGCACAACTATTATGCATATGAAATATCGAAGAACCCCTCTATAAAAGGTGGAAGATTACATGATTTTATTTTGGGTCTTGAAAAAGAGAAACTGATTTCTACGGCAACAAAAGAAGACTTGATTTTAAAACTAAAATTTTTAAATGATTCTTCTCATTCATTTGCTGATTACCCAATAGAAGACCAACGAAGTTTTGTCAAAGATACATATTTTAGTTTGCATAACTTAGGTATGAAACCATGAAAGCCGTAATCTACGCACGTTATTCTTCTGATAATCAGACGGAAGCGTCTATTGAAGGTCAGTTGCGCGAATGTATGGAATTTGCCGAGCGCACGGGCATTGACGTTATAGGCAACTACATAGACAGAGCGTTCTCCGCCAAGTCCGACCACCGCCCCGAATTTCTGCGGATGATAAAGGACAGCTACAAACACGCCTTCGATTGCATTATTGTGTGGAAGTTGGACAGGTTCTCCCGCAATCGCTACGACAGCGCACACTACAAAACTTTGCTGCGAAAGAATGGCGTTAAGGTCATCTCTGCAATGGAGAGCATTTCGGAAGGCTCCGAGGGTATATTGCTTGAATCTGTCCTCGAAGGTATGGCGGAATACTACTCTGCCGAGCTTGCCGAAAAGGTCGTTCGCGGAATGAAAGAGAACGCACTCAAAGGCATAAGCAACGGCGGGCAGGTTACTTTCGGCTACAAAGTCAACGAAGAACGCCGCTATGAGCGTGACGAGGTAAATGCTCCTATCGTCGAAGAAATATTCACTATGTACGCTGACGGCAAGACGATTAAGCAAATCGTGAACTATCTCGACGCAAAGCAGATACACACCTCGCGCGGTGGGAAGATAAATTTCAATGCCGTTCAGCGTATGCTTTCCAACCGCAGGTACATAGGCGAGTACAAGTTCCGCGACGTGGTTATGCCGCACGCCATACCCGCCATCGTTCCCGACGAATTGTTTGAGAAAGTGCAGAAGAAGTTGGTCAAGAACAAAAAGGCACCCGCCCAACGCAAAGCCGAGGATGAATACCTATTGACATTAAAACTTTTCTGCGGAAAATGCGGCGCGCACATGGTCGGCGAGAGCGGAATGGGCACTTCGCGGGTCTACCGCTACTATAAATGCGCCAACACAAAGAAAGTTCACACCTGCGACAAAAAGTCCGTCCGAAAGGGATGGATAGAAGATTTAGCCGTCAAGAAAGCGCTTGAAATTCTAAATGACGAAAAGCTGATAAGCTACCTGACGGACAGAATTTATATATTGCAGGGACAGGAAAATCCAAGAATACCCAACTTAAAGGCACAGCTTGAAGATACACAAAAGCGCATAGGCAACATAATGGACGCCATTGAGCAGGGCATTATCACGGAGAACACCAAGAGCAGGCTGACACAGCTTGAAAGCAAGCAGAAGGAGCTTGAAATCGCCATTTTGCAGGAGAAAATAAAAAAGCCCTTCCTTACGAAAGAGCAGATACGGTTCGGCATAGAGAAATTCAAAAAGCTGGACATCTCCACGCAGGAAGGAAAACAGCGGCTGATAGACGGGTTTATCAACTCGATTTACCTGTTCGACGACAAGCTGACAATAACATTCAACTTCAAGGACGGAAGCAGAACTGTAAGTTTTTCTGAAATTGAAGCGGCAAAAAATTCGGATATTGATTGCGTTGCTGCACCAAACAAGAAAAATCCGAACGATTTACCAAAAGGCAAACGGTTCGGATTTTTTCTTTTGTTTTCCATAAATCTATATTTTTGAAGAGACTGTTTGTTTAAGCAGTCTCTATTATTTTTTGCGAAAGGTGAAGGTTGCCTTGTTTTAGACTTGGAGATTTCGATTTTTCTTGAGTTTGTCAATGCTATTGTGTATGTGCTCTTACAATGCAATGTTCCATAAGTAGATTGCTTTAATATTAAAACAGCAGTTCAATATTGCTTTTGTGTCTTAAGTAGTGGATATCCTATTTGCGGACGAATCGTTGGGAAAATGCGGATAGTGATGAAATACATGAAAAATTTGTTCAGTTAGAGTTTTTAATATAAACTTATTGACTAAAAATAATAAAAGTGTTATAATATAAAAAATAATTTGCATTGTATATTTTCGATAATGCGTTTTTGTTTGATGCTTTATGAGATAACAATATTATGAAAATGAGAAAATTATATGATTTAATAATTTTATTTATATTATGTATGGTGTGTTTTGCGCTTTTGTCCGGATGTGACTTGATATATGATCTATTGGCTCATGAGCATAACTATACAAAATCAACCGTGGCACCCACTTGTGAAACAGAGGGGTATACGCTCTATTCCTGTATTTGTGGAGATTTTTATAAGGAGGATATTGTACCGGCGCGGGGGCATACCGAAGTCATTGATCCAGCTGTTGAGGCGAGTTGTTTGCGTGCAGGACTGAGTTCTGGTATTCACTGTGAAGTTTGCGGTAAAATAATACAGGCACAGGTAATCATAGCTCAATTAGAACATCAGGATGAAGAACATGATGGGTATTGTAATGTTTGCGGCACCCACTTCGAAGACATTATAGATATTGATAGTGTCGAAGATTTTAAAAATATAAGTAATAATATGAGCGGTGCATATCGTCTAACATCCGATATATCGCTCAACGGAATCGAGTGGATTGCATTAGGTAGTGCCTCTGAGTGGTTTTCAGGGAAATTATATGGAATGGGGCACAAAATTAGCGGTTTAGATTTGCATAATCAATCCGAAAGCGGTCTGTTTGCATACAATGCGGGTGTTATTGACGGTCTTGTTTTGAACGGCATATCTTTATCGCTTCAGGATATGAGCGGGGCAATGGGTGGATTGGTAGCTTATAATAAAGGGATAATTTCCAATTGCATGGTAGAAGGAAATTTTTCGATTTCTAATACGATTTATCATTACGAAGAAAAGAAATGGCCTAGTTATGATGGCACTGCGGTGTCATTTACAGGGGTATTCGGTGGGCTCTGTGCCGTGAATGAGGGTAACATTATTAATTGTCAATTTACTGCAGTTGCGCAATGTGATTACAGTAATACGAATGAATATCAATTACGTGTTGCTTTTCCTTATTTTGAGTGCGGACACTCGTCAAGCAGTACTTCCAATATTTATTTTGGAGGGATCACGGGTAAAAATCTTGGGACGGTTGAGAGCTGTATCGTATCCGGGTTGCATAGAAATACAATCGCGCTTTTAGCGAAATATAAAAACCACGGGACATCTACAGCGATAACAAACTCTTATATTGGTTCACTTGTAGGTTATAATGCAAATACTATTAAAAACAGTCGAGCGATAAAATCTACATTTATAAAAGATGTAGGCACTACTAGTCTCAAAGGTTCAGGGTTAAATAGTTATGGAATCGTTTGTGAACTGAATTTTTATGAGGATTCCACTTTTGCTGGGATCATAGGGAAAAATGATGGCAATGCAAGTAATGTTTTGTATTATTGAAGTTCAGTTATTTTAATTGATAAGAACATATGAAATGGTTTAGGAAAAATGATGCGTTTGTTTTAAGAGATATCGGGGGTATATATTTTGCAGTGGATATTAAAAATAAACGCATATATGATGAAAAAAAGATACTTTCATTAAACAGGATGGCCTATACACTCTTATCGCTTGCAGAAAAACAAAAAGTATTTTCTTCTCAAACATTAGGCGATGCGCTTGTTCCCTTGTTACTTGATAATATCGACTCTGTGCAAGTTTATAAAGATATAGAGCTTTTTTTGTTGGACCTACAAAGGAAAGGCATTATAGAATTATATGAATAACAACATTAAAGCAGAGTGGAACATTGATGAAACGAAAAAGAAATACTGGGCAAAGATACGGCATCCGTTTAACGGTGGATTTGAGCTGACACAAAAATGCAATTTTAGATGTGTTCATTGCTATTTGCAAAATGGAGGATATAAAGACTTTTTATCTACGCAAGATGTTAAACTAATCTTAGATAAACTTGCACAAAAGGGTATTCTGTTTTTATACTTTACGGGTGGCGAGGTTTTTACCCGTAAAGATTTTGAAGTTATATGGAGGTATGCGAAAAAATTAGGATTTGTTTTAGAAATTTTAACAAATGCGTCTTTAATTAGTCATGAAATTTTATCTTTATTTGATGAATTGCCTCCCGCAACCATCAGCATAAGCGTGTATGGTGCTAGCGAAGAAAGTTATTCGGCTGTTACACAAACCAAAGGACAATACCAGAAGGTAATTCGTAACCTGAAAGCATTAAAGGAGCATGGACTTCATTTTGATATTAAATTTATCGGAATGAGGGAAAATATCAATGATTTTTATGGCGTTCAAGCGATTGCCGAATCATTAAACGTACAATTCTCGCATTCATTTGAAATTTTTCCTGCTTTTGGAGGGAAAGAGAATGTCTGTCATATGATCAGTCCGGAAGAGATTGTCGAGTTTGAAAAGAACTATGAAGAAACGAGACGTATTTGGACAGCTAATGCGGGGAATGAGAATATTTATAAAAAGGCGAAGGCTGAAGGTAAATTTATTCCTTTGTATATGTGTGGGGTAGGCACGACAACATGTATTGTTGATGCTGAAGGTTATTTGTTACCATGCAATAAATTGAGGATCAAAAAACATAATTTATTGACAGACGAGTTTGATTCTTCATGGAATGATTATGCGTCTATCAAAAAAATACTGGCTCCTGACAATTACAAATGTCTGACTTGTGAGGATATTTCTGTTTGTGATCCTTGTCCGGCACAGAATTTTTTGGCTACCGGACGTTATGATATTCCGTGTTTAGAAGAATGCAGGCTTGCAGCGCTTCGCAACAGTACTTTTGGAAATAAAGGTTAAAAGATAAATCAACAAAGGAGGTGTGAAATATGTCATATGAAAAACCTGAGGTGACTGAAGTATCTTTGGAATATGCTGATGAAAACGAAATAAAATTCGGAAAAGATACCAAGTCGGGTTGTAGCGGGCATTGTTGCTTTGCGCAAGGCAGCGATGGCAGTGGTTGGTAATAAGGATAGGCGGCTCTAATTATTTATAGAGCCGTCTATTTTATGGGATAGAAAATGGAAGAAATCTTAATCTATAAATTAAAATCAGCCGGTAAAATTCATGATATACAGGTATTGAAAAGGATTATATCTTTATATGTGGATCCGATTCATGAACTATTGCCTAAAACAAAAAAGGTTCAGTCTTTACTATACGGATTGGAACTTAATTATGCATTTTGCATGTTTGAAGATAGAGTAATGGATGAGAGTGATCACGATAAAATTGATGCAAGTCTTTCCTTATATTTTGAAACGGTTTATTTACAATGGCTGTCCGGGTATGGGAATAGAGAAGTTAAAAATTTTTGTAATTCATTAATGGATTTCATTGAATATACAAAAACAGAAAGAGGCAATCAATTAGAATATCATTATGAGATAGAGGGATACGGAGTAAAAGAAGCGCCCATTTTTTATCATATTGATTTCATGGATCGATTTTTGAAATATAAAAGTAATAGGGTTTTTGAATTTATAAGAGTGTATTATTTAGCTGTTTTACTGGCAGATGATGTAGAAGATATGGAAGAAGATGTTAAGGATAGTAGAAACACAATTGTTACATCATTTTTACGCGAAGAGTTGGGTGATATAAGTACAATTAAAGTACAATCTCGTAAATATTGGTTGTTAGTTAATAAATTTATGACGCCTTGGTTGTCAATACAATTAAAATGTTACGAAGAATTTTGCGAAAATCAAATGTACAAAAACATGTACAATATTTATAAGAATATTCAATTTAAAATTGAATAAATATGATATTTTAAAAGAACCTATACTTTGTAAATTTGTTTAATACAATAAGAAAGTTTTGAATGCAGATATATTTCGGAATAGAAAAGTTCAGAACGCTGGATTTGACCACAAAGGAAGGGGGCAAAGGGCTTATCAACGGATTTACCAATTCGATAGATCTGTTTGACGCCAGTCAGGCGATAATATTTAATTTTAAGAACGGAAACAGACGGTAAGCCTTTCCGAGCTTGAAGCGGCAAAAAATTCGGATATTAAATGCCTAGGTGCACCAAAGAGGTATAATCCGAATTATTTGCTGATAACCAGCGAATGGTTCGGATTTTCTCTTTAATTAGGCGAATGGTGACGCGATCGCGCCTTCGGCGAACGATACGCTATTCCGTTGCTTTGCTCCTTACGGGTTTTCTCTTTTTATCCGAGAGTAATTTGATTGATACCATTGATTTGTCCGTTCAATAATGATATAATATCTCAAACAGCGATTGCTGACATATAAGGAATACAGATGAGATTTATTTATACAGACGGCAGCAACAAAGACTTTATTGAGCTGTGCCATATGCTGGACGATTTTTTGAATGAGCTTGTCGGTGGCGAGCAGAACAGGGCGCAATATATCCCTTATAATAACCTCGACGACATTCATGACGTGATAGTCGCCTACGACGGCAACGTGCCCGTCGGCTGTGCAAGTTTTAAAAAATACGACGGAGATAACGCCGAAGTTAAACGGGTATTCATAAAAAGCGAATACCGCGGCAGAGATATATCTAAAACGCTAATGTCAATGTTAGAGGAACGCGCCCGCAGTCAAGGATATAAATATCTGATTCTAGAATCGGGCGAGCCACTCATAGCCGCAATGGCACTTTACAGAAAAACCGGCTATAAGGTAATACCCAACTATGGGCAGTACAAAGATATGCCCGAATCTATATGTATGAGGAAGGATCTTAATAAATAAGCTATGAACAAAAATCAAGTTGTTAAAGCGTTAATTAGAGTAGCAGGCGATAAGTATAAAAATTATTTATCAGGGAGCTTGATCTTTGATAATGAAAAATGCCAACTTGAAGAGCGTGGCGGCGTATATGGTTTCGCAATAAAATTAACAAGAGATCAAGTAAAGGACTTCCTTAATAGCCACAAAGAAAATAAAGTAACAACATGGAAAACAATTGGCAATGGCTTCTATCCTTTGTATTGGGGTAAGGATATTAATTTAGGTTTTAGGCTTTATTCTCATACCAAAAGTAGAAAGACTACATGGACTCTTCAACTGAACGAACGCAATTATTTAATAGGTCAAGATATAATATATGGTGCAATATTGTGCTCAAAACCTGAAGAAGTAGAAAAGCAACTTAGGGAGACATATCCCGATATATTAAAAACAAAAAAATCCAAATAGTTTTGTAATATAAAAATTTAGGCGGCGGGCGTTTTTTTAAGCGCCCGCCGCTTTACCGTTATTCAAGATTTCTTCGGCTAAACCTTTTGACTTGTTGTAAATTTATTTGTATACCGCTCACACGGCGGTTTTACTATACCGTACACATTTAACAGTTATCCCTGTACATTTTAAAGGGAACAAATATTAAGTTTTGTTATTAAGTTGTGAATTTCTCTGCGCTCGCCATTCTTCAAATTCGCGTTGACCTTCTTCCGTGGAAAGGTATTCCTGAATGGCGGGCAACATTGCCCTTGCAAGGGAATCGATTATGTAATCGGGTATCCCCGTATCATTTTTCCTTCTTTTCGACATAAATTTTATTCGATAATCATTCCTCCTTATTAGCGGTTATTCAGTTTTACTTGCTCCAACCGTTGCCGGACGATTTGAAAGGTGAAGAGCGTTTTACTGCCTTTCTTTGCTCAGCTGTTGCAATCGCCTCTTTGAGTTTATCCGGTGCTTGCTCTCGTAGCTCTCTCAAAGTCTTGGCATCCTCTTGGAGCGACTGTCGCTCACGCTCGGTCTTCTGGTATAGCTGAAAGACATCGTGCTGGTCTTTAATGCTGTATTCAAGCTCTTGCTTTAATCTTGCATTGTCGGCAGCAAGCGTTGGTACATCTCTTTTATTCGGCTTACGTTTTCCTGCGTTGTATTCCTGTGCGACGTTCGCTGCAGCTTGGA
>ENA-OYZE01000479-OYZE01000479.1-human-gut-metagenome-genome-assembly--contig:-NODE-479-length-11970-cov-4.222912_pt1 | contig 11970 bp, 9 predicted proteins | sample MGYA00243259_ERZ653469 | MGnify/ENA primary metagenome ERZ653469 (study PRJEB26926, sample SAMN06164913) | human gut metagenome | biome: ENVO:00009003; feature: ENVO:2100002; material: ENVO:00002003...
TACGAGATTTCTGCCTGTCTCGTGGGCTCGGAGATGTGTATAAGAGACAGGAACGTCACGGCGTCATAGTTCAGGCGCGTCTCGGCGACCTTCTCCATACCGCGGTGCACGTAGAACAGACGGTAGTCGGCGTCGACGATCGTCTCGCCCTCAACGAACAGGCGGAAGTGGCCGGGCTCGTCGGAGGTAATGTGCAGCGGGCCCATGGGGACGAGCGTCGTCTCCTTGCCCTTGGTATCGGCCAAGAACTCGTAGTTTTCCATGTCGCTCGCGGGAGCGGGACGGAAGCGGTAGTCCATGGAGTCCTTGCGCAGCGGGTACAGGCCGCTGGGCCAGTCATCGGGCAGCACCAGGCGGCGACGATCGGGCAGACCCTCGGGGATCAGGCCAAACATATCGCGCAGCTCGCGCTCGCCCCACACGCAGGCGGGGACGAACGGCGTCACGGACGGGAACGTCATCTTGGCGGGGTCGACCTCGGCACGCACGGTAACCCAGCCGGGGTCCTCCCCCTCCATGGAGATGACGTAGTACACGGCGTAACGGCCGCACAGGCTGCGCTCGTCGTTGCCGACAATCACAGGAATCCAGCCGTAGCGCTCGTAATACAGGTAGTGGACGGCCTCGGGCAGACGGTCCAGCTTGACGGTGATCGTCAGCTGGTCCTCGCACTGCCATTCGACCTTCTCGATAGCGCCCGGCACTGCAGCACGCAGGGCCTCGACGTGGCTTTCGCAGCGACGAGCGTAGTCCTTCTTTTCAGGTTCTGCCATGGTGCTAATTCACCTCACTTGTCTTGGTCTGGGAACTGAACACCATGCGGTAGAGAGGGGCCTCGTGGAGCTCTTCGACGCTCTGGTTCAAAACGACGGACGTTGCATCCTCGACGCCGCTCGTGATGGCGACCGGGGTGGCGATACCGAACCACATGACCACGATCGCGAGGGCGATCTCGGGGATGATCATGAGGGCGGGCACCTCGTGGCGCTTCATGCCCTCGGGCGCCTTGCCGAAGATGGACTTGAGCGCGATGCCGGTAAGGGCGAAGTACACGCCGGTGAGGCCGATGGCCACGAGCACGACCACCCAGATGGGACCGGACTGAACGCCGGCCACGAAGGTGAGGAACTCGGAGATGAACAGGGCGAACGGCGGGAAGGCGGCGAGTGCGAGCAGGGCGATGATGGTGAGCGCTGCCGTGACGGGAGCGATCTCGACGACGCCCTTGATCTTGTTCAGGTCGCGGGTGTGGTAGATGTGCTGGATGTTACCGGCCATGCAGAAGGCGAGCGCCTTCGTGAAGCCGTGGAAGATGCAGTGCAGCAGGCAGGCGGCGATACCGAGCGGGCCACCGATACCCAGGCACAGCGCGACCACGCCGACGTTGTCGACGGAGGAGTACGCGAAGCGGCGCTTGATATCGTCCTGCTTGAAGATGCACAGGGCAGCCACCAGGATGGACAGCGTGCCCAGGATGAGCAGGAGCGTTCGCGGATAGGTGTCGCCCACCGTGATGATGGACAGGGAGTAGAAGCGGATGATCACCAGCATGGCGCACTTGAGCAGCACGCCCGAGAGCAGCGCGGAGACCGGGCTCGGAGCCTGGGAGTGCGCGTCGGGCAGCCAGGTGTGCATGGGGAACAGGCCCGCCTTGGTGCCGAAGCCGATGACGATGAACGCGAACGCGAGGCGCACGAGCATCGGGTCGAACTGGTCGGCGTAGGGCATGATGGAGGTGAGGAAGGCGGCCTCATGCGCGTTGGGCATGATATCGGCGGCGTTCGCGTAGATGAGCAGCGTGCCGAACAGGCCGAAGGCCACACCGGCGGTGCAGACCATCGCGTACTTCCAAGACGCCTCGAGCGCCTGCTTGTTCTTGTAGATGCCCACGAGGAACACGGTCGACAGCGTAGTGGCCTCGACCGCCGCCCAGGTGAGGATGATGTTGTTGGACAGGCAGGCGAGCAGCATCGTGAAGACGAACAGGCTGAACAGCGCGTAGTACTGCTTGGTGCGCTCGGCCGGCATGGTCTTCTCCTCGATATCGATCTTGATATAGGAGATGGAGTACACGCCGGTGATGAACCCGATGATGCCTACCAGAAGGACGAAGATCGACGAGAGCGAATCGAGATGGAGCCACAGGCCCAAAGCGTCGATATTCTGCCCGCTCGAGAGCATGGTTCCCGCGGTGACGACCGAAAGGACAAGGGTCGCCGCGACGGAGATGGTGTTGAGCCCCGCGAAGACGTTGTAGGACGTCGTCTTGGGGAGCGCAGCCATAATCAGGGAGAACACGAGAGGACAAGCGAGCAGGGCGACCGTCAGCATTGAAACATCCATGGCCTACCCCTTCAATTCGGTCAGGTCGTGGGAGTCGAGCGACTTGGTGTCGTTCCAAATCCTCACGACGACGGCGGACATGATGATGACGGCGAAGATGGCGTCGGTGGCGATGCCGATCTCGATGATCTCGGGGGCCGTGGGCGCGAGCAGAGCGAGCGTCACGTGGCTACCGTTCTCCATAAGGCAGTACCCGAAGATCTGCTTGAGGATGTTGCGCTGGGAGATGATGCACGTGAGGCCGACGAAGAAGTGCGCGAAGCTGATGGCGAGGGCCGGAGTGGCCACCTCGGCGGTGGGCAGGCTCAGGCGCGTGACCACCGCGAAGCAGACGGCCACCTCCAGACCGGTGAGGATGATGGTCCAGGCCGGCTTGATGGAGGAGGTCAGCGTGCTATCGGCAGGCGAACCCATCTTCTTGTAGGCACGGTTGAGAATGAACGGAACGAGGATCACCTTGGTGACGAAGGCCGACGCGGCCCACATGAGAAGCTCGGTGGCACCGGTGGTGAGGCCCAGGGTGAGCAGCACGCCCACCAGGACAACCGACTGGATCGCGTACCACTTGATGGCGGACGGGATGGTCTTCGAGACGACCACCATGGTGGAGGTCACGATCAGAAGACCGCCCAGGATATTGACTAACGAATAACCCATGTCCTACCTCCTAACCCATCCAACTAGAGGACAGAGGACCGGCGACGACGACCATGATCATGAGGACGACGAACACGAACGCCATGGCGCGCGGAAGGGGCTGGCCGGCGGCCACGGTCTCGCTCGGCTCACCGGGCAGGACCTTACCCATCCAACGCAGGAACCATGCGAAGGTGGCGACGGTCTCGACGACCATGACGCACACGAGGACAAAGATGACCGTGTTGGTAGCACCAACCGCGAAGCCACCGGAAATGATCTGGAACTTGGAAAAGAACGTGCTCATGGGGGGCACGCCGGCGATAGCGGTCGCGGCGACCGCAAAGCCCACGCCCGTGACCGGGTACTTCTTCATGAGGCCCTGGATCTTGGGCAGCATACGGGTTCCCAGCGTGAAGCTGAGAGAGCCAGCGATGAGGAAGAACAGGGTCTTGGTGAACGCGTGGTTGAAGATGTGCTCGACGGCGCCGTTAAACGCCATCTGGCTTCCGAACACGGAGAGGCCCAGGCCAAAGAACACGTAGGCGAGCTGCGCGATCGTCGAGAAGGCGAGCAGGCGCTTCATATCCTTCTGGGGCAGGTACATGAGGAAGCCGAAGAGCATGGTCACGACGGCGTCGATGATGGCGACCCAACCGACGATCTCGGGGATATCGCCGGCGCTCGCAAGAGCGCGGGCGAACACGCACACGCCGACCTTAACCATGGACGCGCCATGAAGGTAGGCGGAAACGGGCGTGGGGGCCTCCATTGCGGAGGGCAGCCACATGTAGAGCGGGAACTGGGCGGACTTGGCCCAAGCAGCGAACAGGATGAGCAGCAGCACGACGGTCTTCATACCGGAATCGAGCTGGGAGATCGCGCTCAGCGCAAACGTGCCGGTTCCGGCGAACAGGAAGGCCGCGCCGATGTAGAGTCCCAGAGCGCCGATATGGGTGATGATGAGCGCCTTCATACCGGCCTTCTTGGCCGTGGGCGTCATGTAGTAGCTGATGAGGCCCCAGGAGCACACACCGGTGATCTCGAAGAAAACGAGCTGGCCGACGATGGTGGAGCTGTAGGCGAGACCGGCCATGGCGCCGATGAACGTGGAGAAGTACACGTAGAAGCGACGACGGGGCGCGTCGGGATGCTCCTTATTCTTATCGCTCATGTACGGGAACGAATAGATGACGACGAGCAGGCCGATAGCGACGAACGCGGGTGCGAGCAGCGTGCTCATCCGGTCGAATATGAAGCCCATGACCAAGGTCTGGCCCATACTCGCCCAGGTTACATCGACCGCGTTCATGCCGTTTCCGGCAAACGTCGCGGCCAAGCCAACGGAAGCGACCGTGGCGATGCCGCCGGCAAAGGCGCAGATCCATTTAGCGTAGGGACGCGGCAGCATGACGATGAGCAGGGAGCCCAGCATGGGGACGGCGATCGCCACCATGGCAAAGAGGGACAAGCTCGATTCGATTGACATAGTTTCTCCCTTCTCCCTACACGCCTACGACGACGAAGACGAACGCGAGGACCGCGATGCCGACGACGGCCCAGGTCTGGTTACCGAGCACCTTGAAGCGCGAACGGGAAACGGAGTTCTCGAGCACGCCGCAGACGACGAAATCGACCAGGCACTTGACGAGGAAGACGACGGCGCCCACGAGAGCGGTGACGCCGATGGTCGCGGGCTCTCCCCAGGGGATGAAGATGGAGGTGAACCAAGCGACGACCACGACCTGCTTCATGCCCATGGCGAGCTTCATCATGGCCAGGGACGGGCCGGAGAGCTCGGCGAGCGGGCCCTCCTGGAGCTCCTGCTCGGCTTCGGCCTGATCGAACGGAAGCTTGCCGAGCTCCATGTAACAGGCGGCCGCGAAGGCGACGCCGGCGAGGATAACGGCGACGACGCTCGAGACGTTGCCCGTAACGATGTGCTGACCCATGGTCGCAATGTCCGTGGAGCCGCACACGATGGCGACGGTGAACAGCGCGATGAGCATGGACGGCTCGATGAGCACGCTCATGAGGAGCTCGCGGATACCGCCGAAGCCCGCGTAGGCGTTGGAGGAATCCACGCCGGACAGCGCGAAGAAGAAGCGGGACAGCGCGAGCGCGTACATGATGGTGATGGCGTCACCAAAGACGGGCATGGGGCTCTGGAGCGTGAACATGGGCAGGCCCATGGCGAGCATAAACGACACCGCGAGGAACAGCGGCGGCATGATGCGCAGCACGAAGCTCGAGTCGGAACTCACGGACTCGGGACGCGCCATGAGCTTCGCGAGGTCCCGGTAATCCTGAAGGATGGACGGACCGCGGCGATTGTGCATCTTCGCGCGAATCACACGGGCGAGGCCGGAGAAGAAGGGCGCGACCAGCATGACCACGAGGCCCTGCGCCATCGCAAGAACGATGTTCATAATATCCTCTCCCCTCTCTAGACCATGACCACGGCGAGCACGAGGAAGACCACGAGCGCCGCGACGATGTAGCAGATGTATACGGAGTAGTTGCCGCCCTCGATCTTGGAGGCGAGGCCGGCCAGCTTGTCGGCACCCTCGCTCGGTGCATCGACCAGGAAACGGTCGGGCAGGGGCTCGACGCCCTGGGCGACACCGGTGAGCTTCTGGAACACGTGCGCGATGGACCAGCAGATCTTGGTGCATACCTCGCGCAGGGTGTAGAGCGGGCCCATGAAGAGCTCTACGTCGGACGCGAAGCTCGTGGCGACGACGGGCATGTGCTCGTTGGGCTCGTAGCCGCACGCCCAAGGGTCGGTCTTCTTAGCGGGGGCCTTGGCGCCGAGGCAGGACCTCAACGCGAACGCGAGGCCGGTGAGGACCACGAGCGCGATGGTGATCGCGGGGGTGGAGGTGGCGGCACCGGAAATCTCGTTCACGAGAGACACGCCCGAGGTGGCTGTGACGGCGGAGCCGGCAAGCACGCTCTGGGCGACGTCGCCCAGAACCGGGGCGATGACCGGGGAGCCGATTCCCAGTACCACGCAGATGGCCGCGAGGAGCATCTGCGAGAACAACATCGGAGCCGGGGACTCCTTGGCGTTCGCGGCCTCCTGGGAACGAGGGCTGCTCGCGAACGAGACGCCGTAGGCCTTCACGAAGCACGTGACGGCCAGGGCACCGGTGATGGCGAGGGCGGCCGCGGAGGCGACGGCGAACACCATGACGACCGGGTCGGAGAGCGTCGAGATGTTGAACAGGGACTGGTAGGTGAACCACTCGGAAACGAAGCCGTTGAGCGGCGGGATGGCCGAGATGGCAAGGGCACCGATGAGGAAGCAGACGGCCGTGACCGGCATGCGGCGGAACAGACCGCCCATCTTCTCCATGTTGCGCGTACCCGTGGCATAGAGCAGGGAGCCCGCGCCGAGGAACAGCTCGCCCTTGAACATGGCGTGGTTGAGCGTGTGGTAGAGGGCGGCCATGAGCGCGATCGTCGCGATGACGTCGTTGCCCAGGGCGTGCGCCGTCATGGACGCGCCGACACCGAGCAAGATGATGCCGATGTTCTCGACGGAGTGATAGGCAAGCAGGCGCTTGATGTCGTGCTCGTGGAGGGCGTAGACGACACCCAGGACCGACGAGATGGATCCGAAGACCAGGACCATGAGGCCCCACCAGAGCTGGACGCCCGAACCCGCGAGCAGGTCGAGACCGACCTTGAGGATTCCCAGGATGCCGATCTTGATCATGCCGCCGGACATGAGGGCGGACACGTTGGACGGCGCCTCGGGGTGCGCCTGGGGCAGCCAGGAGTGCAGCGGAATGATACCGGCCTTCGCGCCAAATCCGAAGAACGCGAGGACGAAGCACGCGGAGGAGACGGCGGGTCCAAAGTCATGCGTACGGAAATCACTGAAGCTGAAGGAACCGCCCACGCCGTTGGTCATGAGCAGGAAGCTCGCCATGATGAGAACGAAGCCCACGTGCGCGATGACGAAGTAGAGCCAACCGCCCCTAATGGAGTTCTTGTTCTCCTCGATAACGACAAGGAAGTAGCTCGTAAGGGACATGAGCTCAAAGGCGACCAGGAACCAGAACACGTTGTCGGCGGTGATGACGAGCATCATCGAGGCGACGAAGGTGTTCATAAAGAAGCCGGCGCGCCCGACCTTGCCCGGGTACTCGTCGAAGTAGGACAGACCGTAGATGAAGCCCGCAAAGGCGAGAATCGAGATGAGGACCACGATCAGGCCCGCAAGGCCGTTGAGCAAGAGCTCGAGACGGGCGAACGGGAAGAAGAAGACCGTGTTGAGGGACGAAACGTCGCCAAGCACGGCCTCGAGGCCCGCGATGAACGACAGCACGGCCGCGACGGCGCCGATCAGGCAGCCGGCGGTCTTGGCGGCGTTGTCGGCCTTAATCAGCAGAACCGAGGCGAGCGCACCGATGCACGAGACGGCAAGCGATGCGATAAACAGCGTCATGCTATCCATTGTTTACGCTCCCTTCTGCTTTCTCGGACAGGCCCTGGGCCACAGCGGTAACGTCGACGACCGGACCGTTTTCGATCGAGCGCAGGCGCTTGGCCTCGTCGAGCTCGCGATCGGCCGCGCCACCCATGACGGTCAGCGCCTTGGTAGGGCACGCCGCCACACAATGCGGGCCGTCCGGATCGAATGCGCACAGGTCGCACTTGACAGCGCAGGTGTACTGGCCGGGAGCCCACGTAAGCAGGCTGCTCAGGGACTTAGGATACGAAGGCGTCGGGTCGCACATGCCTGCGACACCGGCGATAGACGTGCCATCGGGATGGATGGCTCCGAAGGGGCACGCGATGGCGCACAGCCTGCACCCGATGCACTCCTGCTCCTTGACGTGGATGCGATCGCCATCGTGCTCGATGGCATTCACCGGGCAAACCTCGGCGCAGGGGGCACCCTCGCAATGGTGGCAGGCAAGGGCGGCCGAAATACCGCCGGTCTTCACGAGCGCCAGGCGCGGCGTATCCTGAAGACCCTGCATCCGGTGGGCGTCGGCACAGGCGGACTGGCATGTTCCGCAGCCGATGCACCTCTCCGGGTTGATGTCGATGAAGCGGTTCATCCCCACTTCCTTTCAAAATAACGGGCCGGGCTCCCGAACGTACGGGACGCCCGGCCCAAATAGCCAACGAGAACGGGACTACACGATTTGGTTCACGTGCGTCTCGTCGTCGAACTTGGCGGCGCCGGGCTCAACGTCCTGGGGAGCGGCGGCGTCCACCAGAGCCTGCTTGAGCTCGGTGTATTGACGCTCGACCTCGCCCTCGGCCCAGACCTGGTCGGCGATAGCGTCGACCTGGCAGGCGGAGAACTTGTCCTCGGGCGTGTGCGAGACCGGGTCGACCTTGTGAATGGTCAGCTCGTTGCATTTGCCGATCCACCACTGGTAGGTCATGTAGACCGTGCCCTTGTTGATGCGATCGCTCACGTCGGCACGGCTGTATACCTGGCCGCGGCGGCTGTGAATCGAGACGATGTCGCCATTCTTGATGCCGCGTGCCTCGGCGTCCGCGGGATTCATGCGGACAAAGCCGGGCTCGTCGGCGAGCAGTGCCAGCGTCTTGCAGTTGCCGGTCATCGAGCGGCAGCTGTAGTGGCCGACCTCGCGGACGGTGCACAGGATGAGCGGGTACTCATCATCGGGAAGCTCGGAGGGCGCCTCCCAGTCGTGCGCCATCAGGTTGGCGCGGCCGTCCTTGGTGGTGAACTTGCCACCAGCGAACATGTCGGGCGTACCGTGGTCGTTCACATCGGTGCTCTTGACGGGCCACTGGGCGTAGCCGCCCTCGGGAGCCATCTTCTCGTAGGTCGCGCCCACAAAGTTGGGGCACAGGCTAATGCACTCGTTCCAGATCTGCTCGGTGTTGTCGTAGTGCATGGGGTAGCCCATACGCGTAGACAGGTCCGCGAAGATCTCCCAGTCGTGGCGGCACTCGCCCTTGGGCGGAACAGCCGCATCAAAGTGCTGGAAGCTACGGTCGGATGCGGTAAAGACACCCTCGTGCTCGCCCCAAGAGGTAGCGGGCAGGATGACGTCGGCGAGCATGGTCGTCTGCGTCATGAAGATGTCCTGGCAAATGAACAGATCCAGCTCGGAGAGCGTCTTGCGCATACCGGCCGAATCGGGCTCGGTCTGCACCGGGTCCTCGCCGTAGTTGTAGAAGCAGTGCACCTTGCCCTCGTCGACCAGGTGGCCCAGGTCGGTGAGCTTGTAGCCCTCCTCGAGCGGGAGCTTTTCCTCGGGCACGCCCCAAGCCTTGGCAAACTTGGCACGCACTGCCGGGTCGGTGACTTTCTGGTAGCCAGGGTACAGGTTGGGCAGCATGCCCATATCGCAGGAGCCCTGGACGTTGTTCTGACCGCGCACGGGCGCGAGGCCGGAATTGGGTTTGCCGATCTGGCCGGCAACGCAGGCGATGGAGGCGATGGTGTGCACCGTCTTCAGGTTCTGCTTCTGCTGGCATACGCCCATGCCCCAGCCAATGATGGCAGAGGGCTTCGCCGTGGCGTACATCTCGGCAGCTTGGTGGATCAGCGCGGGCTCGACACCCGTGATGTCCTGTACGGATTCGGGAGTGTAGTTCTTGATGGTCTCCCACCACTCGTCAAAGCCGTTCGTGTGCTCGGCGACGAATTCCTTGTCGTAGAGGCCATCGTTGATCAAGCAGTTGGCAAAGGCGTTGAGGAACGCAACGTTGCAACCGTTCTTGATCGGAAGGTAGAGATCGGCGATACGCGCGGTTTCGATATGGCGCGGATCGGCGACGATGATCTTGCAACCCTTTTCTTTGGCTCGCACGATACGCCTTGCGACGATGGGGTGCGAATCGGCAGGGTTATAGCCGAAGAGGAAAATGCAGCCCGCATCCTCCATACCGGGGATGGAGCATGACATGCAACCTGAACCAACCGTGTCCATCAGACCGAGGACAGTAGGGCCGTGTCAAGTACGGGCGCAGTTGTCCACGCTGTGGGTGCCGATGCACGCACGCGTAAACTTCTGCATGACGTAGTTCGCCTCATTGCCGCCGCCTCGCGAAGAGCCGGTGGTCATGACAGCGTTAGGACCATATTCGTCAATTATGGCCTGCATCTTAGATGCGGTGAAATCCAGTGCCTCGTCCCAGCTTACGCGCTCAAGATCCGCGCCCTTGGTGCGGCGGATCATCGGGTGCAGTACGCGAGGAGTCAAGATCTTGGTGTCGTTGATGAAGTCGTAGCCGCTCATGCCCTTAAGGCACAGCTCGCTCTGGTTGGTGATGCCGTTGAGCGGTTCGGTGCCCACGACCTGGCCGTTTTGGACCAGGAGGTTAAACTGGCAACCGGCGCCGCAGTACGGGCAGATCACTTTATGCTTCTCCATGACACCCTCCTTCCTTTCTCTGCTACCGAATGCTCGGTACTTGTTTGACAATCATTGGGCCTGTATGGCCGCCCGCTTACGCCTCGTTTTCGATGGTGGCGCGGGCACGCTCGGCAGTCAGTTCTGCCAGGCGCTCCTCGTCAACCAGGGTGAGGCCCTTGGTCGGGCACGCCTCGGCACACGCCGGACCGCCGGGACGGTCCACGCACAGGTCGCACTTGAGCACGAAGCTCTTGGTCTGCGAACCCACGCGAACGTCGCCCATCAAGACCGGAACCTGCGTGGTCGCCACGCTCACGGCGCCAAAGGGGCATGCCATGACGCAGCTCTTGCAGCCGATGCAGTTGTCCTCGTTGACGCCGATACGATGGTTCTTTGGATCAAAGAACAAGGCGCCCGTAGGACAGGCCTTCGCGCACGGTGCATCCTCGCAGTGATGGCAAGCCACCGGTGCGGAGATCTCGTACGTACGCGTCACGCACAGGCGCGGCGCGGCGATGTTGCCGGGGATGTCGTGCGCCTCGATGCACGCCGCCATACAGGTTTGGCACCCAATGCAGCGTGAGGAATCGGCTACGACTCGTTTATTGCCCATGTTGTTCACTCCCTCCTGAATCCCATGCCGGAGAGACCCTGTCGACGTTGCTCCAAGCCGCCCGTGGCCTGGCATCGACATATCGAATGCATGCGGCGAAACAGGCACTTCGATAGAATTCCTCCAACGATATACAGGTTAAATATACGCAGTTGCAGGTGGCAAACTTGAGCATAGGCCCTGCAATACGGGTGTATTGCAGGGGTTTTGGCAGGTTGGAATTATTCTCTAGAGGCTATAAAGGTGAGTGTATTACATGCGTACGCCTCAGAGATTTTTACGCACTCTCATTTTGGATGTATTACGCTTGTATACATGTTAATGGTTATTTACTTGAGCGAAATAAAGTAATCGTTATAAGATGCTCAAGTATCGGCACATGCCGCATTTGACCGACTATATTGCACGCTCATTAAGGGGGCCAGTGATGTCATCGACTCAAAAACGAGCCATCCTGCAGGTGCGCATTCACGAGGAAGACAAGCAACATGCCGAACGTCTCTACGACGCCATGGGCACATCGCTCGCCGAGGCCGTCCGTCTTTTTTATCGCGCAGAGCATTTTGATGCGCAAGCTCCCCTTTCAGCCGGTCGCCGTGCGCTCAAAGGACGGCACCGCCGCCTATGGATCGCTCAAAGCATATGGTGACCCCAATCGCCGCTCCGAGGAGCGCGATGCCTGGATTGAATACCTTGCCACAGAAAGTGACGATTCAATTTTGGGTCCCGAGGAAGTAGATATCCATGAGTAGCACCATCATCGACGAGACCGTCATCCTTCGCTATCTGCTCGACGATGACGAGGTCCTGTCACCGCGCGCCGCCAAGGTCATCGCCACGCGCACCGCTCGTGTCTACCCCGAAATCATCACGCGCGTCGTGGTCACGCTGCGCGACGTCTATAAAGTTCCCCGCGTTGAGATTGCTGCGGCCATGAAAAGGCTGCTCGATGACGTCATGGTCGACGAGCCCACCGTTGTCGCCCTTGCCGTCAAACTCTTTGGCAAGACCCATATGGAC
>ENA-OYZE01000481-OYZE01000481.1-human-gut-metagenome-genome-assembly--contig:-NODE-481-length-11934-cov-27.139995_pt1 | contig 11934 bp, 14 predicted proteins | sample MGYA00243259_ERZ653469 | MGnify/ENA primary metagenome ERZ653469 (study PRJEB26926, sample SAMN06164913) | human gut metagenome | biome: ENVO:00009003; feature: ENVO:2100002; material: ENVO:00002003...
TCGGGAAAAGGTCCGACCTTTTCCGCATCTTGCAAAACCTATAAGCAGAACTTTTGGAAAGGATGAAAAAAGCAATGGTACAGATAAAAAGAGATTGGTTTGATACAGCATTAGAAAACTACGAAAGGGGAGAAACGTATGGCAGATGGAAAGCGAAGATACAAGTCTGACAGGAAAGATCATAAGGTATCTGTGAAGCTGTCGGAGAAAGATATGGATATTCTAAAAGCGGCACTTAACCGGACGGGAATGACAGCAAGTGCCTATATAAGAGAATTGATCCGGACGGGCGGCAACATAGATACAAGTTATCCTGAGGACAGGGCAAAAGCAATCCGTATCATAGCAGGTATTGCAAATAATATTAATCAGACGGTAAAGCTTGGCAATTCACAGGGGAGATTGTATTACAGCGATATTGATAAATTGCAGAACAGTCTGGATGATGTAAAGAAAACATTCGGGGAGGTGCTGGAAGTATGGCGATTACAAAGATCTTAAATATACAGGAGTCAGAGGGCAGAAATCCAGCATCGCACCTGAAGAATGCTTTGGAATATATCCAGAATCCGGATAAGACAGAAGAATGTATACTGGTGGGCGGTATTAACTGCCTGCCAGATACAGCATTTGAGCAGATGGAAGAGACAAAGAATATATTTCATAAGACAGGTAAAAGGCAGGGCTATCATGTGATCATATCATTTTCACCGGAAGAAAAAGTGACGGCAGAGCAGGCAATGTATGTGCTGGAGCACTTTGCAAAGGATGTGCTTGGTAATGATTATGAGGCGGTGTATGCAGTTCATACTGACAGGGAACATATGCATGGGCATCTGATCTGGAATAGTGTGAGTATGACAACCGGCAAGAAGTATAATTCACCTAAAGGCAATTGGAAGAATCATCTGCAGCCGATTACAAATAAATATTGTGATGAGCTTGGACTTTCCATAATGCCGGCAGAGTATAGCAGAAATCCAAAGAATATCAGTAGGGACAAGTGGGAAAAGGAAATGTCCATGAAGGATATTATACTTCGTGATGCTAAGATGTGTGCGTATGCAGCCGGGAATGTGGAGCATTTTAAATATCTGATGAGAAGTCTGGGGTATGTATTTAAGAAAGGTTCGTGGATGGAAGTGCAGGCACCGGGATTCCGATATTATCATAGTCTGGTAAAGATGGATGAAATGTTTGCAGAGGATAGGCTTAGACATCATGTAGATATGCCTTGGATGGCAAAGCCTTATTTTTATTCATCGGATATAAGAGGGTTGCATGGGGCGAAACTTTCACCATTCCAGAAGAATTTTTATGCAAAGCTATACAGGCTAAGGATTGTAGAACAGAAGCGTTTTGCAGTCGGTGGAGCAAAGTATGCAGAGGATTTGAAGAGGTTTCATCAGTTACAGGATGAATATCTGCTGCTTGTGAATAATGACATCAAAAGTATTGTGGAGCTTGTGGATTTCATAAGTGAGAAAGAAGATAGGATTCAGCAGATTGAGGGCAGGCAGAAGGAGATATACAGAGAAAGTTCTAGTCGGAAACGCAGTATAAAGAATGAAGAACAGTACCGGGAATATCAGATATGGCACATGGAAGTGCAGGAAGAATTGGATGAGCTGAAGCAGGAGAAGAGAAATGTTAAGAGGCAGATACAGCTTGCTGATGACATTATAAAAGAAGATTTGTATAAGGCTTATTATGCGGTGTCTGGGAAAGAAGAAATCGTTGCAGACAGGGATGTTGAGATACCGGGGATGGATGAAGAGACTGAGGTTGAGAAAGCAACGGCAGTAGTTGTTGAGCATGATGCAAATGTTGATGTGATGAATCCTAACAATAAGCAGAATGAAATAGGCAGACTGAGAGAGCAAGCTGATAGTGCGAGAAAACAAGAGACTGATGTAAAAGGTAAAAGTGAATTTGTGGAACCTAAAGAAAAAGAGTCTATGGTCAAAGTTGGCTGGATTGTAAGGAGAATATCAGAGCTAGGAGGTTATGAGAATGTCAGTGATTCTGTTAAGGCAGATATATTCGGATTTGATATTGCTGATGTAAGTGGAAGCATAAGGTTGTTCTCGGATGTAATGAAACGACTGGGGATAAAGCTGGATGGAGATGGGCTTTATGAGGAGTTTCAGAGGATTTATGATGAAGCAGTTAGCAGAGATGTTGGTAAAGATAAAGCAGAAGATAAGATGTGGAATAGGGGCAGAGGGAGGTGATTCTTTTGCAAAATATTAGTTTACCAGAAGTATTTGAAATTAGTATAGTTTAATGGACATAAAAATAAGATGAATTACTGGAGATTATATGATAATATTATTTTTGATAAACTTGATATAGAAAATCCGATTATCCGCATAAATACAGCATTTAAGGGCTGTTCATCACTTGAAAAAATAAGTGTTTTACCACGAATTTACCATAATTGAATATGAGTCTTGATATGACGAAATATAAAGGGAGATTGCACGTATAATAAAACCGCGTATCTCCCTTTAACAAACTATCTAAAGTTTTCTACATTTATAACTCTGGAAAAACAATCGCACAAATTCATGTTGTGAGTGACCATGATTATAGTAATGCCCTTTTCATTTAATTCTTTCAAAAGTTTCATCACTATCAATTCGTTCTCTTTATCAAGTCCAGAAGTTGGTTCATCAGCTAATATAATCTGACTTCCTTGCAAAATCAATTTAATAATTGCAATTCGCTGTTGCTCTCCACCGCTTAACTGATATACTTTTTTGTTAAGCATGTCACTTAGCTCAAATTGCTTTAAATACTTATTGATTAGTTTCAGTTTTTCTTCTTTTTTTACTTTTTTATATTCAAGAGCTAATTTTAAATTCCACAACACGCTTTCATCTTCTATTAGTCCATAATTTTGAAATAGATAGCCTATTGTATATCTTCTCAAAATCATAGCATTTTTACCGTTCATGGACAAATTTTTATGACTATCAATAGTGATTGTTCCCTCGGATATATCAGTAATCAATCCTATTATATTTAAAAGTGTCGTTTTACCTGCCCCGCTTTTCCCTACAAGCCCCACAAATTCGCCTTTTTCTATTTCTAAAGATAAATTTTCAAATAGAACCTGATTTTTCCCATATTCTTTTTTGACGTTCTTTAATGTAATCAATGACATACTTATGCCCCCTTTTCAATCTCATATAAAGCGTTTGAGATATAAATTCTATAAAGCAATTCGCAGAATATGTAGTCAATAAGTATAATCGCAAAAAGGCAAGCAAAATAATAATTTATAGCAGTTAATACGCCTGATATAATTATTTCGATTCCCCAAAAAATATACCGATTTTTCAGTGTCCTAAAATGAGAGAATCCTAAAATCTCTTTTGCCGCATATCTCTTTCGATTTACAAAAATGTCCACATAATTTGAAATATACAAAATAAACAGTAAAGACACTATAAAGACAATCGTAAACATAGTGAGTGTTTTAAGAACGAATGTCACATTTTCAAGTTGCATTAAATAAGGTGTAAGTAATGTTCCAGCTGTAACTAATTGCTCTAAATCATATTCTGATAACAAAGAAGAAAAATCTTCTCTTGACTCCATTTGAAAAAATAAACACCTTGTATTTAAAGAATCCAAATAGTAAAGTCCTGCAAAATTGCCCGTATCAACAATGATAACAGGATTAGCCATATCCGAAAAACCATTTTCTGTATTGACTTTTATCGTAGAATCATCGTCTATATAAACAACATTAAATTTATCAATAGTTTTTTCTTCTCCCGGTATTCCATAAAATTGATTGTAATTCATCAATCGGAAATATTCTTGCTTAATATATTCGCTAATAGAATTTTCATCATTCTTATATTTATGTGGAACTAATACTGTTGGTTCACTAAATATATCTTCTCCCAATGGTTTTCCACTGAGCTGGATATTTGAAAATTCATTCAGATAATTTCTATTTGCAATAACAAGCTGTTGTTCATAATAGGGGCGTGATGTCTGCAAACCACCGTCTGTCCTAAAATCACATAGTAGTGAATGGTTATGATTATACATCTCTAATGTTTGTTCAGAATATTTTTCTAATATGTCTGTGTTTGCTAACGCATAATCATACTCCGATGAATTAAAACCATTAGCGGTATAATATCCGTCCAGATACTTATAATCTAAAACAGCTTGTTGGCTTTGTCTAAATGAGTTCCCCTGATTCAGCAATGAAATAATAGTGATAGCGATTATTACCGAAAAAATTATTTTTATAGCCTGAACTACAATATTTGTGCCGCTATTTAAAGTCTTATTTTTTATCATTGCCTCTAAAGAAACAAACTTAATTAAAATACTTGTAATTAAAACACAAAGTATATTTATAGCTAAAACACCAATAAAGAACAGTACACTTGTTGCTAAATAAGAAAAATCATATCTGTTTGTTAATGCGTAATATAAATTTAGCAAGAACAGTAATACTAAACATATTACAGCAAAATATTTTATTACACTGGTAATTTGCTCCTTTAAAATATGTATAGTAGAAAAGCCCATGCTTTTTTTAATACCTATTTTTTTCAAACTATAAGACGTATAAATACAGTATATGATTTGAAGTACAATAAATAAGATTACAAAATTCAGAAGATTCAATTCTAATACCATACTATACGGAATAGCGTCATTTTCAAAGTTATTTATTGCGACGGACAGTTGAGAAGCTATCTCTTTAATTGCGTTAGCTGGTAAATCTGTATAGAATACACCAACACTATCTAAAAAATCTTCCTTTTGCAATTCATGATATTGAAACAAAATAGAGGAAGATATAGGCTGTTTTTGTGTAAACTCATTTAATGGATAGCAATATAAATCATAAACAGATTTATCTGTGGAAGTGAGCGTATTGTTAATGAGTTCTAATTTATTTTGAGAATATTCTTCTGTAAATATTGTATAAAATTTGTCGAGAATTTCTGGCGATGTTTCTTCTAAAACATACCCTTTTAAATTCTCAGTAGCAATGTTATTCTTTTCATAAATGTTGTAAATAGAAGTATTAAAAATATATGCAAAGAGTATGACTTCAAGGAAAATAAAAATCTTTAAAAATTTTTTCATAACATACGCCCCTTTCTTTGAAGAAATGTATAAAATAGGGCGGGACAAATAGCCCCGCCCTAGGTGTTTGAACTATTTTACTTAATATGGATAATAATCATAATAAGATGTTTCGTTCGCCCACCAAACTCTCTTTGCATCTTTGTAAGCGTAGTTTGACTTGAATCCACTGGTATATGTATCTCCGCCGACCTTTACAGTTGCCTTTACCATGTAGTTGCGACTAATACCTGCTTTACGCCCAATTTCGGAATATACAATGGTGTCTGTTTGCCCTCCATTGTAGTACAAATCTCCACCCGCTACATCAATAGCCCACGCTGTAAGTGGAGCGCCGACAACCATAACTGCTGCTACAAGACCAACTACTTTCGTTCTCAACTTCTTTGCTCTCATTCGATAAACCTCCTTTCTCTTTTTTACTTTTTGATAGTTTTATGTCACGTACTGTTTTTACTAACCTCAACATAACATATATTTCATTAAATGTCAAGTTATTTTTGTTTCTATTTTATATATGACCTCTTTGTTGCTATCATATTTTGTGCATAATGCACAAAATCAAAGTGCCAATATTAGTGCTTTCCACGATTGTACTTTTACAATGAAAAGACGAAGTACCTGTGATAAATTCATTGCTCTAAAATTATTAGAGAAACTATACAATATAGCTATCCTTTTTTCTCTTGTCTGCCATAAACAGAAAAGAAAAAGCCCTGTCAAGAGCCTGCCACTTCTTTAGAAGTGGTGCTTGCACTCTTGATCTGGGCTTTTTGTTTGCTGTATCTTTTTGCAAGAGGAAAAAGGCTACTCGTCCCCGTTGTCAAAATGGCTGTCCTTTAAGACTTCCCGCAACAGCTCCATATCTTCTTTTGAGTTGGGATTTATCCTCTTTACAACCTGATAAGGTGTACCGTACTTGTGTCCGTCTGTGCTTTCCCCGAACATATCCATGCTGTATAAATCATCATAACGGTCTAATACTTTCTGAAATTTCAAGTGCTGGATAAATGTTTTGATAGGGTAAAGGTCGGACGCTTGTATGTCCTCTCCCTTGATATAGTCTGTGATGTATTTCCGCAACTGCTCCAACTCATACTCTAGCCATTCTTCTTCACTGTCAAAGAAGTTATCATAGTGTCCGTGTTTCAGTTCTGCATTTAGGCGTTCTTCCGTCCGTAAAAACTTGCATACCTCTTTTTCCGCCTGTTGGACAAACTTCCATTCTCCCGACAACAATTCATTCGGTGTTACTTCCAGTACGTCCATTATCTTTTCCAGCGTGTCAAAGGTGGGATAGTTTACCCCTCGTTCAATCTTAGAAAGGCTCTGCATATTGATACCGATGGCGTCCGCAAGCTCCTGCTGTTTCATTTTCCTGTGTTTTCTTATGGTCTGTATGTTCTCCCCTAAAAAATTTATTTTCTTTGTGTCATGCTCCATAACTTCTTATATCTTTTCCTTTCCCGGCTTTTTCGTTCCTTTATAAGCCTATCATACTTATTATAGCCGAAAAAGTCAAGAAAAAGTTCTTGACAAGTAATTCTAACGGCGTTATTATCATGGAGGATATAGTGATTAAGCACAATGAGGTCAATCACACGCTTGAGTAGGCATAGAAAAGAGTTATTTTCGCTTTGATAGCATGAATAGGCATGGACTATCCGACCGAAAACGGTGTTTCTTCCTGTGCCTGCCCCGTTTAGCCACGAGCCTCCCAAAGGCTCGTGAGCGTTAAGAACGGGGCTGGTGCAGGAAGAAAAGGAACGCCGTAGGCGTTCCGTACAGGGCGTATATGTAACACCGCCCTGCGTATACATGTCATAGTACCTAGAAACTGTGATAAATAAAGGAAAAACACGATTTTTACCCCGCAAAAAACGGGGCATACGAAAGGAGAAATGCACTATAACTACACACAAAAATTTATCCGTTAAGATTGATTACATCAGCATTGTATTTGAAACGGCAACCGCTGAAGATGTAATCATGCACATTTTAGGTTTACCGACTGACATTTTCAATGTTTATCCAGCAACGATAAAATTCAAGACTTATCAAGCACGCTGGCAGGTTGGAGATATTTATGTATCGGGAGACGCAAGAAAGACAGAGGATAACCCACAGGGGCTAGGCTGTTATCTTGTTATGACTGGCAGAGGTTGTGATGATATTTTCCGTATTCTCAACAATAGGAATTATACCTTTGGGGATATGTTCCGACGCTGTGAGCGAAGATACGGACTGGATAACTTCCATTTCACAAGACTTGATATTGCCATTGATGATAAAAACGAAAAACCATTCTTTACCATAGAGCAGATAAAGAAGAAATGCGAAAAAGAGGAATTTATCTCGAATAGTGAGGGCTACCACTTTGACGAAAGCAAGTTTGATGATTTCGACACCGCAAAGACTGTTTATATCGGTGCTGGTAAATCGGGATTGTCCTACCGTTTTTATGATAAAGATAAGGAAGTCTGTTCAAAGCATAATAAGACACTTGATGAAGTCGGCAGTTGGAAACGGACAGAAATGCAACTGCGTGATGATAAGGCTCATGCCTTTGCCATGACATTCAAGGACAGACCGCTGGAACTTGGCGAATTGGCTTTCGGGCTATTGGCAAACAACCTACGCTTTGTCGTGCCAAACAGAAATGAAAGTAATAAGAGCAGATGGAAAACGTGTCGGTTTTGGGAACGCTTTTTAGGGGCTGTGGAAGTCTTAAAACTGCAAGTACCGAAACTACATAATTCTCTTGAGGAAACACAGCAATGGCTCACAGAGGGTGGCGTGATTTCCGCTGTGAAAAGTTTTTACTTCTTGGAAGAACATGACGCATTAGGTGGACTGGAAAAAGTGGGAACTATGCTTGATAAGGCAAGATACAGCAATTCCCTTTCCAGCAAACTAACCGCCCACTTACAGAGGATAGACCGCACCGACCTTATCCCCTATATCCAGTATGACACGAAACATGGGAAAGGGGGTATCTGATGAATAACAACGATATTCCTGTATGGGAAAAATACACCCTTACCATTGAAGAAGCGTCAAAGTATTTCCGTATCGGAGAAAACAAGTTAAGACGCTTGGCAGAGGAAAACAAGGACGCTGGCTGGCTCATTATGAATGGCAACCGCATACAGATTAAACGCCGACAGTTTGAAAAGGTCATTGACAAATTGGACGCAATCTAATGCAAATGAGCCTTGTATGTGTTATGATAAACACAAGTCATATCAAGGCTCTTTCCAATAAGGAAAGGAGCAGACACCATGAAAGAAAAAAGACGGGATAGCAAAGGACGTATCTTGCATACTGGAGAGAGCCAACGAACAGACGGAAAATACTTATATAAATATGTGGACGCATTTGGAAACACAAAATATGTGTATGCTTGGAGATTGACACCCACAGACCCGACACCAAAGGGAAAACGGGAAAAACCCTCACTTCGTGAACTGGAACAGCAGATAAGACGGGATATTGAGGACGGTATCGACAGCACAGGCAAGAAAATGACGCTTTGCCAACTCTACGCCAAACAGAACGCACAGAGGGCAAACGTGAAGAAAAGCACACAGAAACAACGGGAACAGCTCATGCGGTTATTGAAAGAGGACAAGTTAGGTGCTAGGAGATTGATACGATAAAACCCTCTGACGCTAAGGAATGGGCGTTACGCATGAAAGACAAAGGCTTTTCCTATAACACCATTAACAACCATAAACGCTCGTTAAAAGCGTCATTCTATATCGCCATACAAGACGATTGTGTAAGGAAAAACCCTTTTGATTTCAAGTTGAGTGAAGTCCTAGAAAATGATACCAAAGAGAAAGTCGCATTGACAGAGGAACAGGAACTAGCCCTACTCTCATTCATCAAGACGGACAATGTGTATCACAAGTATTATGATGATGTGCTGATACTGTTAAAGACAGGACTTCGTATCTCGGAACTGTGCGGACTGACAATCATGGACGTTGATTTTATCCATGAGGTTGTAGTTATCGACCACCAGTTACTAAAGAGCAAGGAACAAGGTTATTATATTGAAACGCCTAAGACAAAAAGCGGAACAAGGCAAGTGCCATTAAGCAAGGAAACGATACAAGCATTTCAACGGGTTATGAAGAAACGCCCAAAGGCAGAACCATTTGTGATAGATGGACGGGGCAACTTCCTATTTGTCAATCAGAAAGGCAAGCCCAAAGTTGCGATTGATTACAATATGCTTTTTGTCCGTATGGTAAAGAAATACAACAAGCACCATAAGGATAACCCTTTGCCACATATCACACCGCATACGCTACGCCATACATTCTGCACAAGATTGGCAAGCAAGAACATGAACCCGAAAGATTTACAGTATATCATGGGACATTCAAATATCAGTATCACAATGAACTGGTATGCTCATGCGTCCATAGATACTGCAAAATCAGAGGTTCAGCGTTTAATCGCATAGAAGTATTTACCACGATTTTAACCACGCTTGATAGCGAAAATATAAGAAGATAGACCTAGATATGTGAGGTTTACCACAAAAGCAAAATGCCCGTAGAGCCGATAAAATAAGGCTTTGCGGACATTTAAGAAGATATAAAAAGATAGTTAAAAAGATATATATAATTTTATATAACTTATCTATCGTTTATTCTCTCATTCAGATTCTTCTCTGTATTCAAAGACGAACCACTTTTCATTCATATAAATTTCTATTGTATCGTCTGCTCCATACTGATAACCAAATCCACTTCCAAAATTAGACTGATTATCTTCTGTTGGTATTTCAGTTCCATCGACAGTTGATGTTATTTCTCCATCCATAGTGCCACAACGTGCATCCATGATGCTTTCTCTCCCTGTATCGTAGTATAATTTACCATCTATTCTTACCATAGGTATTCTATCCCACATGGCATTTGCTTCTGTCTGTTCTATCACGGTAATTTTATAAACCTCTCCTAATTGTGCAGGATATGATTCCATTATTTCTCCGTTATAGCTAATTTCTACGAAATCTCCAATTTGCAATTCAAGGTTCTCTTCGTTTGATATATAAAACTTATCTGCTGAATCAAGTTCCAAAGAACCATCTACCGGTTTTACTATTATTGAATCATGATTCGTTTCAATTACCGATGCCTGAAATGTTACCATTAGCGGTCTATTATCTGCCGAAGCAAGCATTTCAGTTATACAATTACCTAAAGCAGGCGTTGGTTTATAAATTCCTTGATATGGCTGTTCTACATATTCGATTCCTTTATCTACATAGTAAAAAAGAGTAGTTCCTGCCGCCCCATCACAATTTATATTGATCGTAATAGAATCTTTGTTGACCGGTGCATCATTGATTGATTGCTGACTGGTTGTTTCCATATCCATTAGCATAGATAAAAATTCATCAATAAACTCCGTAGCTTCACCTTCTGTGTTAGGTGATATAGCATATTTGTCACCGTCAGAGACACCAATCGATACAATATCCTCTCTGGCTGGCAATCTAATAGGATTCCCCTGTTCTTTTCTTCCACATGCACATAACATAATTGAAACAAAGTAGCAAAGACAAACAATACTGCATAATTTCTTTTTCATGGTCATAATCCTCCCCAAAATATATTTCGTATTATACGTTATCTAAGTGTATATTTCAATGTGTGGGAAATAGCCAGAACGTGTTTTTATGCATTGTGAATGCATGTTTATAGGCTCGTTTTCAGTGGGTACACAATTCCGAAAAGGGAGTTATATAAAGCGATAAACTGTAAGCTATCAATCGCCACTTAGGCGTGTTTTCCCAATAACAATGTAAAACAACGGTATCATTATAATCATTGCTGCTATGATATGTACATATATGAAACTTTGTGTTCCTGTAACAAGAAACAAACTTGTTATTGTATAATTCCATAACCAATGAAATCCTGTGGGCATCCAAATACTCTTTGTAGTGTAAAACATTTCATTGGCAAATATTCCATATAGAAAAGGAAAAATAAACATTACCAGAACAGAAATATTATCGGTATTAAAAATATGTGGTAGTGTAAAAATAAGTGCAGCTATTACGCAACTCAAATACTTATTTTTACATTTTTGCAGCAACAGCCCAAAAATAATTCCTCTAAAAATAACTTCTTCAATAAAGGACACGAAAAAGTAAAATATGAATTTCCCTTTATGATTCATCAACAGTGATAAAAAATCAGTATCTTGAAGAATTATATTTGATTTGACTGATGAATAAACTATAAACAATACAATGATTGGCATTATAGCTCCAACTGCAAAATTCAGAAAATCTATTTTTCTAAAATATAACCCTATGCTTTTTAACATGACGCACCTTTTAACCTCTGATTTGTCATAATCCTGACACCATACTATTATGAATAAATTATCTCATGCAAAACAATTTCTTCTGCCCGATTGTGGATATTATTGCACCGCCGCACCCATTCCATTTGACGGGTACACTTTAATTCCTCGGTCACGCCCTCGGCAGTTTTCATCTGCTCTATGATGGTGTCTATCCGCTCCTGTGCCTGTTCGTTCAGGTTTGCAAGATATGTCCATAGCTCTCCGGTCAATATCAATGTGTTCAATCTGGCTGGGTGGACTTCTCTCAAATATTCCCGGTGCATCCGTCCATACTTTCCGATGGGGCGGTGTTCCTCCGGCAGCTTCAAATCTGGGATGTAGTAATCTCCGACAAGGATATAATCAATTCCGTTTTTCGTTATTCTTGGTTTCAATTCGCTCATGTTCCTTACCTCCTGTGGAAGCAGGCTC
>ENA-OYZE01000482-OYZE01000482.1-human-gut-metagenome-genome-assembly--contig:-NODE-482-length-11867-cov-7.863105_pt1 | contig 11867 bp, 6 predicted proteins | sample MGYA00243259_ERZ653469 | MGnify/ENA primary metagenome ERZ653469 (study PRJEB26926, sample SAMN06164913) | human gut metagenome | biome: ENVO:00009003; feature: ENVO:2100002; material: ENVO:00002003...
CGAGATTTCTGCCTGTCTCGTGGGCTCGGAGATGTGTATAAGAGACAGCTCTTAAAGCAAGACGTTCATTTTTACACATCGACACCGCCCCTATATACTATATATATAGCGCGGTAGTTTTATTAACATATCTTAACGTTTTAAAGGTTCTGAAACCGAAAATCATGCGTAAGCGCTTGCCGACCGGACGATCCACAATTACTCAAGGAATATTTTCACGTTCAGGCAAAAACGGAAAAGACCTTATTTTCCGCAAATAAGGTCCTGTCGTTATATTTTAAATTATTATCTTGTATATCTTGTCCTCGCAAATAAACCGAAAATGTGCCGTTTCGTCATTCCCACTCGATGGTTGCAGGCGGTTTGCCCGTAACGTCAAGCACTACACGGCTTATTCCTTTTACCTCGTTGACTATACGCGACGTCACTTTGCGCACCACTTTATAGGGAATCTCCTGCGCCTCGCACGTCATAAAGTCGTTGGTAAGCACTGCGCGTAACGCCACCACGTAATCGTAAGTGCGGTAATCGCCCATCACCCCAACCGTTTTTATGGGAGTAAGCACACAAAAACTTTGGTCGGAATGTACTTTTGCCGCCGCAAGTTCCGTATTGAATATATAGTCTGCCTCGCGCAAAATTTCCAGTTTTTCTTCGGTTATTTCACCGATACAACGCACGGCAAGTCCCGGGCCCGGGAAAGGCTGGCGGTTGACGAGTTTTGCGGGAAGATCCAACATTCTGCCCAATTTGCGCACTTCGTCTTTAAAAAATCCTCTCAAAGGTTCCACAATGCCTTTAAATCTTGTTTCCTTGGGCAAGCCTCCCACGTTGTGGTGACTTTTTATTACGGCGGAATTGTTTGCTCCGCTTTCTATTACGTCGGGATAAATTGTGCCCTGCGCGAGAAAACATTCGCCGTATTTGCTGCTTTCCTCTTCGAACACCTTTACAAACTCCGCGCCTATAATCTTGCGCTTGCGTTCGGGATCGGTAACGCCCTTTAATTTTTCCAGAAATCTCTGTTGCGCATTAACACGAACGAATCTGAGATTTTTGCCTTTGAACGCCTGTTCTATTTCGTCCCCCTCGTTTTTGCGCATCAGTCCGTGATCCACAAATATACACACTACCTGTCCGGGAACAGCCTTTTCGAGCACTGCCGCGGTAACCGAACTGTCAACACCTCCGGACAATCCCAGAATGACAGTGTCGTTTCCTACACGACTTCGTATAAGTTGCTGTTGCCGTTGAAGCACTTTTCGTACAGAATACCCCTTTTTCGCTCCGCTGACGGCAAACAGAAAGTTGGCAATCATTTTTTTGCCGTAACGCGTGCGGTTGACTTCGGGGTGGAACTGCACCAGGTAAATGTTTTTGTCAACATTTTCCGCCGACGCTATGGGACAATGGGCGGTCTGAGAAGTTACGACAAATCCTTCGGGAAGTCGCACCACTCTGTCCGAATGGCTCATCAGCACATCCCCCGCAATTACCTCTTTAAACAGCAGGCTGTCCTTTACCACTGTCGTTCTTACCGTTCCGTATTCGCCCGTCTCGGCGGCCTCTACACGACCGCCCAGCGTGTGACACACCAGTTGCATTCCGTAACATATTCCCAGTACGGGTATGCCCAGTTGCAACACTTCGGCGTCCATTTTCGGGGACGTTTCGTCATAAACGCTGTACGGGCCGCCCGTAAGAATTATTGCCTTGGGCGCAATTTCCTTTAAACGGCTTGCGGTCGTATTTCCCGGAAGTATTTCACTGTAAACTCCCAGTTCTCTGACCGTGCGTGCTATAAGTTCCTTGTACTGACCTCCGAAATCGAGTACAACGACTTTGTCTTCATTTTTCACAACAATCCCCCCATATATTGCAGCGCCTGCGTGCGTCCGCCTGCACCCGACTGCGTCGTTCAAACAATGCGTAGAAACATCTTCGAAAGACATTTTTTCATTGACGTTACGTGTTTTTAAAACAACAAACAGTCTGCGCAAATATATATTTAAAATACATTAGACAATGCTCGGTTGTCAAGTTTTTACCCGATACTTTTCGGCGCAACCGTTTTACTTCGCATCAGTCTTGTCGGGCTGAAATGATTTTCAACAGCGGACGGCAGTTTTTTTGACTTTTTGCAAAAAATTTATTGACACAGCACCTGTTCTCTTTTTATAATACCCACATATTGTTGCGCTCGTAAAGAGCGCATTTGCGCTTTTAACAGAAACTGTGTACTCACAAAAGGAGAAGATTATGAACGTTACCGAGATGTTTTCCGATCTTGTATTTGACGACAAGAAAATGGCGGAACGTCTTCCGCCATCGGTTTATCAACAGTTTCAGCAATGCTGCAAGGAAGGACGTCCGTTGACGTTAGAAACAGCCAACGTGATAGCCAACGCAATGAAAGACTGGGCGACGGAAAAGGGAGTAACTCACTTTACGCATTGGTTCCAGCCTATGACCGGTATCACTGCGGAAAAACACGACAGTTTCATTTCACGTTCTTCCGACGGCGGAATCATAATGGAATTCGGCGGTAAAAACCTTATAAAAGGCGAACCCGACGCAAGTTCTTTTCCGTCGGGCGGATTGCGCGCCACCTTCGAAGCAAGAGGTTATACGGCATGGGATCCCACGTCCTACGCGTTTATAAAAGACGGCGTACTGTGCATCCCCACCGCGTTCTGCAGTTACAACGGCGACGCATTGGACAACAAAACTCCGCTGTTGCGCAGCATGGAAGCGCTGAACAAACAAGCCGTCAGACTGCTCAGATTGCTCGGACGTCAGACTCAGAGCGTCAGCGTGGAAGTTGGTCCCGAACAGGAATACTTTCTTATAGACAAAAAAAATGTGCGAAAAGCGCAAGGATATACTGTACACGGGTCGCACGCTGTTCGGAGCAAAACCTCCCAAAGGACAGCAACTTGACGACCACTATTTCGGACCGTTGAAACCGCGCGTTGTGGCGTTCATGAAAGAACTGGACGAAGAACTGTGGAAACTGGGCGTATTTGCCAAGACAAAACACAACGAAGTCGCCCCGTCTCAGCACGAACTCGCGTCCATATACACCACCGTAAATATTGCGTCGGACAACAATCAGTTGACAATGGAACTGATGAAAAAAATTGCCTCACGGCACGGAATGACCTGTCTGTTGCACGAAAAACCCTTCGAGGGGGTAAACGGAAGCGGCAAACACAACAACTGGTCGCTTACCGCCGACGGAAAATACAATTTGTTTGATCCGGGCAAAAGTCCGGAGGAAAGCGCACAGTTTCTGCTGATACTGTCCGCCGTTATTTCTGCGGTAGACAAGCATCAGGATTTGCTGAGAATAAGCGTGACAAGCGCCGGAAACGACCACCGTCTGGGAGCAAACGAGGCTCCGCCTGCAATCGTTTCTATGTTTTTGGGCGAGGAACTGACAGGAATACTTCAAGCCGTTGCGGAAGATCGTACCTATTCCAAACGGGCAGGTTGCGCCGTGGAAATAGGAGTAAAAGGACTGCCCACATTCCCAATGGACAGCACGGACAGAAACCGCACTTCCCCCATGGCATTTACGGGCAACAAATTCGAGTTCCGTATGCTTGGTTCGGCGTCTTCCATCGCAGGCACAAACGTCGTTTTAAACACCGCTCTTGCCGATGAATTCTACCTGATCTGCAATCGCCTCGAACAATCGGAGGACATCAACGCAACAATAAAGCAGATGATCAAAGAAACAATGCAAATTCACGGCCGCATTGTTTTCAACGGCAACAACTATTCGGCAGAATGGATACAGGAAGCGCAAAAACGCGGATTGCTTAATCTTCCGTCCACAATGGACTGTCTGCCCCTCTATACATCTGAAAAGAACATACGACTGTTCACCAAACACAAGGTTCTTACGGAAAGAGAACTTCGCAGCCGTCAGGAAATACTTACGGAAAACTATTGCAAATGTATCAGCATAGAGGCTATGACAATGACGGAAATGGCTTTTAAGGATATAATTCCCGCCGTTACTCGTTATATCAAAGACCTGTCGCAGACAATCGCCTGCCAACGGCAACTCAACATAGACACAAATCATTTAACAAAACTCGTAAAAACGCTGTCCGAACTGCTTGACCGCGCCTGCGAAAAAGCCGAAACGCTGTCTTCCAAGACAGAACAGGCAGCACGTTACGGTGAAAACAACGAAGGAGGAATGTTCTGTAAAAACGAGGTTATTCCCGCAATGAAACAGTTACGGGAAGTTTGCGACAAACTGGAAACGGTAACATCTTCGCAGTACTGGCCTTTCCCCTCCTACGGCGACCTGTTGTTCAGCGTCAACTGACACGAATTGCTCTCTACGCAATCAACCGGCATTTGCCCTTCCGTCGTCGGACGCGGGGCAAACCGCACACTTGCGCAATTAAAAATTTATCGCAAAACAAACAAGAGCGTCCCGAAACGGTATGTTTCGGGACGCTTTGTGTTAATCGCAATTATTCACTTTTCATTACAGGTTTTCCCGATAAGGCTTTACGCGGTATCCGGCGAAAGCCCACGTCTGCAAACGGAAGAAACCCAAAAGCAACGGCAACATCGGATAAAGATAAAAATAATCCACAGGTATCCATCGGTAAAACAGTTCGAACAGGGCATTGTTGTCCCTTTTGAACAGAAAGGAATGCGTTTGCTCCACTGTAATAACCCCGTTGTCCAGCAAAACTTTGCTTATTACCGCCGATACGGTAAAATAGGCAAATACGGAAAGTAACACGGGAAGAATATATTTTTTCTGCGGTTTGAGTCTTCCGGAAGCGCACATCAGCACGGGCAAGGCAATTGCCATGGCATGATTGAGCCAAAAGTTTACAATCACCATGTCGTTCCACCTTAACGTTGCCCAACTTTCCGGAATGGACATAAACGTCGTCATTGCTCCCCACATTGAAAACATGAAAGAGTACTGACGGGCAAGTTCGTTTTTGGGAATGAGCATCAACGGCAACAGCACAAAATTGAAGTTGCACACCTGCATCATCTGTTCGAACAGGGTAAACCAATAAAATTTGCCGTCAAATTTCATTGCCATCGCATATCGGAAGAAAATGCCCGCACTGCAAACAAAAGCAACCACGGCAAATGCCGCGTTCTGAGCCTTTCTGTTAAGTTTTCTGATCAGCAGACACGCCAACGTCAGAAACAGGACAGTCAAAGCCACTGCCGCAATGTGTATCAACCCGTACCTTTGCATTATTCCTCCGTAAAACCTTGTTCTGACAATCCGACCTATCAAGAGTCGGGTCTTTCGATTATATCACACATTTGCTTCGATTACAAACAAAAGACATTCATTTGTCTTCATTTCGGAAATTACCCTAGTAAAAAAGCGCCATTGTAACTCACCTGACGGACAATTAAAACAACGTGTGACAATTCCGTTACGCCTCTTTTGTAAAGTCTACTCACATTTTCAGACGTCATACGGTTGTTGCGCAATTAAAAGGGGCAAAAAAATCCCCGTTGCAATAAAGCAACGGGGACATCGATTATTTGTTCTTCGGTTCATCGGCGTTGTTTTCCGCAGGAGCGGCAGCGTCTTCAAACGCATTGTCCGTCTTTGCCTGTTCAACGGCAGGCGCCGCAGCGTCGCGCGCTACGTGTTTTGCGTAAAACAGTTTTGCCTGTTCGTCGATGTAGGCAATTACTTCTTCCGCACTCTTGCCGTCCATCAACATCTGCACTTCCTCGTTGTGTATCGTTTCGCGTTCGAACAATACTCTTGCCATATTGTGCAGCACGGGTAACTTTTCCGTAAGTATATCCGTTGCGCGTTTGTGACAGGAATCCACAATCGAGCGCACCTCTTCGTCGATTGTGTTGGCAATTTCGTCGGAATAACTGTGCTGTGTCTGGTAACTTCTGCCGACAAAGACTTCGCCTTCACTTCCGTAGAACAGCGGTCCGATGCGGTCGCTCATTCCCAGTTCGGTAACCATGACGTGCGCAATTTGGGTAAGGGATTTGATGTCGCCTACCGCGCCTGAAGAAATGTTTTTGATTACCAGTTCTTCGGCAACACGTCCGCCCAGATATTCCGTAATACGGTCAAGCAGTTTGGCTTTCGTTTCGTAGTTGTTGTCGTTGTCGGGACGAGTCATTGTGTAACCGCCCGCCTGTCCTCTCGGTATAATGGTAACTTCATGCACGGGATCGCAATATTTAAGACTGCATGCAAGTATAGCGTGTCCGCTTTCGTGGTAAGCCGTAATACGCTTGTCGGGTTCGGTGACAAGACGGCTCTTTTTCTGCGGTCCCATTATAACCTTGTTTATTCCTTCGTTTATGTCCGCCATCGTGATGACGTTGTGTTTGCTTCTGACGGCAAGTATAGCCGCTTCGTTGAGCAGGTTTTCCAGATCGGCGCCGGTAAATCCTGCTGTGATTCTTGCAACCGTACGGAAGTCGACGTCCGGACCTATAGGCTTTTTACGGGAGTGAACGCGCAAAATTTCCTCTCTGCCCCTGACGTCGGGTCTGTTGACGTATATCTGTCTGTCAAAACGTCCCGGACGAAGCAATGCAGGGTCAAGTATATCAGCGCGGTTTGTCGCCGCCATTACAATGACGCTGGCGTTCGTTTCGAAACCGTCCATTTCGACAAGCAACTGGTTGAGCGTTTGTTCACGTTCGTCGTGTCCGCCGCCAAGTCCCGCTCCGCGCTGACGTCCTACGGCGTCTATTTCGTCGATGAATATAATACAGGGCATATTGCGCTTTGCCTGATCGAATACGTCTCTTACACGGCTTGCGCCCACACCTACAAACATCTCGACGAAATCGCTTCCGCTCATGGAAAAGAAGGGAACACCCGCTTCACCGGCAACGGCTTTTGCAAACAGCGTTTTACCTGTTCCCGGAGGTCCTACCAGCAGTACCCCCTTAGGTATACGCGCGCCCATGCTTACAAACTTTTGCGGTTCTTTAAGGAATTCGACAATTTCCTGAAGTTCTTCCTTTTCTTCCTCCGCTCCGGCGACGTCGCTGAAACGCACTTTAACGTTTTGCACCGCCCTTGCGCGGGATTTGCCGAAATCCATGTTCTGATTGTTTTGTTTGGATATCTGTCTGAATACCAGTATCAGCCCCACAACGGCAAGGCCCATCATTAAAAGAGGCCACAACATCGACCAGATATTGCCTTGCGCCACGTTGGTTGCCTTGTATTCTGTATCGGAAGCAAGTCCGTTGTTGTTGGACAGCACCCACTCTTCGAAAGCGTTTCTATCCGCAACGTTAAATTTGTAAATTTTACCGTCTACACCCTTTGCCGTTACCACGTAACCGTCAAGTACGACATTGCTGTACGCTCCGTTGACATACTGTTTGCGGAATTCGGAATAGGTTATTTCCTGCGCCTGATCCCCCAACATCTGCCATATCATAAGTATAAGCAATACAACAAGTATTGTCGTAACTATTGTAGAAATTATATTTCTTTTTTTAGCGTCCAATTTTTTTCTCCTTTGCCGCTGCGCTTTTTAGATTACGGGCAGGGCAATTCGTCAGGCCGAAAGCGCCTGTAAAACCTTATAACAGTTTACCACAATCACGCCGTTACTGTCAATGTTTTAACTCTTTGTTTAACGTTTGTGTGACTGACACACACTGTACGGCAACAATATACGCTATCACGATATTATATCCGCAATCCGTCACACGAAGTTTTTCCGACATGACGTGCCTGACGGCGGTTCTGCGGGTAAATTGTATACGCCGTGAGTTAAAATAGACTTAAAATCAGACTGCCTTGTTACCGATTTGCTGAGTCGCCAGAATTATTTCCGCTATTTTTTGTGCTGTCTTGAAAACAAGACGGTTTTTGTCGGCACTTTCGCAGTAGAAATCCGCCATATTGCGCTCGGATACAATTCCTATTAAAGAAACGTCTCCCACGGCAACAAGTTTCTTTTCCGTTGCCGCTCCGGGAATGATGTTGCCGTCGGTCAGTTGTATACATCCCACCTGACTGCTGTCTCCCACTCCTGCGTCCACCACCACAAGCGTGCTGTCCGGATGCAACTGTTTGATAAATTTGTGACAACGTTCCACGTTTTCCGCGGTGATGTTGTACCCTTGTATTCCGTACACAAATGCAGGTTGTCGCATATTGTCGTTTAGCAACTGCCCGACAAGCGGGCCGAGACTGTCAGAACACACTTTTTCCGTTCCTATACACATAAACACAGGCTTTTTGTCCAAAAGTTTATAAAGTTGCCTCGACATCTCCTCCAACTGTTTGCCGTCGTTTATGTTTGCCTGAGATACCATATCGTTTTTCCTCCGAAGTTTTTTAAAATTATTGACAGCCTTTATACCGTTTAATTACATCCTTTTAAATAAAATGCTTTTATTTTGTCGGATTTTGTGATATACTTTTACATTGAAGTACGTTGAAAGAATATATTACTTTGACGACTTGTTTGTTTTTGCACGATGGACGTCGTTGCGTACAACATCAAATAAAACAAGGAGACTTTATGACAGGTACAGTAATAGACATTATATTGGGCGTTATTCTGCTTATTGCGATAATATCCGGATTGGTCAAAGGGCTTTCAGGCCAATTTACAGTTATTTTATGCGCGCTGGCGGCGACGATATTCGCAACCGTTCTTACCACAATGCTTTCACACCCGATAATGAATATACCCGTTATCGCATCGTGGCAATCCATTCCGACGGGATGGTTTACACAAGAACCGCTCAACACCGCCGTGGATCTGACAATGTCTGCAGAACTCGGCGCACAAAAAATTGCCGAACTGCTCGGCGAAACGCCTTTAAGTTTCATGAGTTTTTTCAGTGCAACAATCTATTCCGCAATGGTTAGCAAATCGCTGACCACAATCGCGCAGTTTTTCGGTGCGTTTTTGTTGGAGACATTTATAGACATCGTACTGTGGATAGTGCTGTATATAGCCGTTTACTATCTGCTGAGAGGGTTCAGGGCGCTTATCAGAAAAATCGCCGAAGTGCCTTTTTTCCGTGTGCTTGACAGACTGTTCGGTATTATCTGGTCGGTTGCGATGACATATCTCGTAATTGTCGTTCTGTTGCTTACGGGCACCGAAATTGTGATTGCCAAGTGGTTCACCGATTTTCAACCTACATTCTATCAGTATGTCGAACAATCGGTGTTGCTGTCAAACGCCCACTCCACAAACGTATTAGGCGCAATGATTGCGCAGTTTTTCGATGTAGTGTTACCCACTCTTCCGTTTACCGTTTAACGCAGACCTTTTTAAAGCCGTTGTTTGCAACGGCTTTTTTTATTTGCCGTTTTTCGGCAGTAGCACGAATCTGACTTCCGAGGGAAACGTCGCAACAGAGGAAACAACACCGTTTCCTTTTATTTTATAAAATTTTTCTCAACTTTTTACACAGAACTTTAATCTCACTATTTAACGTTAGACGAAATTGCAAGTTGTATTTCGTCTAAAGCACGTCAACAGCGATTTGATTTTACCGCCACAACTGAAAAGGTGACTTTAACGTTTACGGCTATTCTTTACCGTAACAATCCTGACTTTGCGGCAATGCGCAAATACGCCCATTAAAACGTGTGTGTCGGCCGATTATTTGAGATGCCTTGGTAGTATTGAGCGTTAATTTTATCGCACAATGGCTTTATTAGGGCGCCACAGACGTAAACTTAAATAAATGCGGAATAATGTTTACAGACGCTAACAAATGCTATATTTATGTTATTAAATAAGGTATGCCTGCAAATGCATTTATTATTTGGAATCGAATTGTACAAATATTTACTTGTGTTAAATTAAATTTTGTTTGTTTAAAACAAAACACCTTTAACGCCGCGTGTTATACTTATGTTATTTGATTTTACTTTAATCAGATTACTTAATATTGGACAATTAACTATTTTAAAATTTTCAAATCCTGATTTTCCATTTGCGCATTTGTTTCTGTTAGCGTTACTGTTTGGGCAAACGCTTTCGGTGCACATAGTATATATAATTAAATTTACGTTGCGCAACGACAGAATCATTGCGACAGGGTAAATGATAGCAGTTGCAACCGACAGGCAGAACAGAGCCTTGTTGATGATGAGACCCGCTACCCGATTTAGCAGTTTTCTTTACCATATAAAATTCCTACCTATAACGATTTAAGGCATTGAATTAAATTTGCCTGCACTAATCCAGTTTCGCTATTTTAATTAATAAATACTCAACATTTAACACCTGCATTACGAGTGTGCCAATCTGTTTTGCCAATTCAATCGAATAAATGTACTGCAACGATTAAAAACGGTATTAAATTCAGACATTTAAAGGACAGTAAAATATCAGATTCATATTTATACGGCATTATTTGTTTTACCGAACCGCCAATTTGTGTGATCTGTCATTCAATATATTTGCGTTTTGCGTTCAACCGCTTAAAATTATCGATCGAATGTGTAATTATTTTGCCGACAACTAAACAGTTAAACGGATTTAAACGCTTTTCCCGTCTTTTTGCATTAAAGAACCGCCGTCCGCACAATATTTTCCGACAGATTTAAATGCTTGGCGGGGTTTCGCTTACCCCTGCCACGTAAAATTACGGCAAAAGCGCTTAAAAATCCGTGTTCGCAACTAAACAAATTTAAAATAGCAAAAAAAAGTCTTTTCAGTAAATACATCTTTGGAACACACTACGCAATTAATTAAAACGCGTATTCCCAAGCAAAATTTTATCCATGGAAATGACTCGCAATAAAATATGTTGTTTCACGTGAAACAAACCACTTTGAGTTTTTATGTCTACGAATTGTTTATTCACGATTTCCAATTCTGTATTTGCAACAATAGGCTGTTAGTAAAGCAGAACTGTTTAGGCGTTTCACGTGAAACATCTTTACTTTATAAATCATACAGTGACGGCGTTTGGTCAACCTCTTCCCCATATACCGCCGAACAGTGCACAAACATCAGCGTTTCACGTGAAACAGTAAAGAACCGTAGGCAAAACTTTTTGCCCGCAAACCACTGCTGTTTCACGTGAAACCACTATATAAATTCAAACAAACTGCACATTAATCCCCCGAATCGTGCTCCACCATAATTAACCTACTCAGCCATCAATCTACTTACCAGACGTCTTAAAATCAAAACAAAACACACCAAACATACAAAAATACGCTTCACAAGCGTCTATTTACGGTCGGCGCATGCAAAATCAATGCAAAAATACACTAAAACGCTTATTTTATAACTATTAATTAAGGCGACATGTAGCCGCTTACCGCTTATAGAAACAAGAAAAATGAGCCCTTGATTTCTACGGAAAATTTTAATAAGTCATATATCTATTTCCATAAAAACTTTGGACAAGAAAGAGGCAAACAAAAAAGCAAATGTTTTTCAATAGTTAAAAATTACCAAACCAAACAAGACACGTTTTCCCGATAAATACGCTTGCACACATTTTACAGACACGTCTGAAGGTAAAAATCTTTTTAAAACGACATCACAAAAACCACACAACCGAACATTCGGCAGCAGATTTGCACCACCAACAACTGTCGACATTGCCTTTTTTGCCCATAAACATCAGCGAACAAATTTCATTTTAGTTAAAGAAAATATACGTCTGTTATGTTCACTATTCAGACAGATTAACGCTAAAAATAAACGGAAATTTTACACGATTTAATAAAAATTCTGTCAGAATGCCTGTTTCAGCCAGTCTAAAAATCGCAAATTTATTAAAATGGTCGCATTTTACATTAAATTTAAATTATTTTAAATATAATTAGAGCAAAATTGATATGCAATCCCTGTCTCTTATACACATCTGACGCT
>ENA-OYZE01000514-OYZE01000514.1-human-gut-metagenome-genome-assembly--contig:-NODE-514-length-11061-cov-8.872797_pt1 | contig 11061 bp, 7 predicted proteins | sample MGYA00243259_ERZ653469 | MGnify/ENA primary metagenome ERZ653469 (study PRJEB26926, sample SAMN06164913) | human gut metagenome | biome: ENVO:00009003; feature: ENVO:2100002; material: ENVO:00002003...
AGAACCATAAGGTGCTCAATGTTCCCGAAAGCGAACACGTCGTCAAGGAGAACGCGCACGGGGCGATCATCGACCGCGCAACTTGGGAAAAGGTGCAGGCGATGCGCGCATCCGTTTCGCGCGGCAGAGCGGACAAGGAAAACCGGGTGCATCCGCTTTCGGGCTTGCTCTTTTGCGCCGACTGCGGCTGTAAGCTCAAATTCAAGTCGTGCGGGCAGCGCAGGGGCGTCTGCAACTACTATCTGTGCCGCCGCTACATCGACGTCGGCAAGAAGTACTGCACTTCCCACGCCATCAGCGACAGGCAGATCGAGGGAATCGTTTTGAGCGACATCCGCGCCATGCTGAGCGAGGTGGAGACGGACGAGGCGGCGGCGAAAGAACGCTTTTTGCGGGAACGCGCCAAGCGCGGCGAGCGCAACAGATTGTCCGACGAAAAGCTGTTGCGCTCCTTGCAAGACAGGCTTGCGGAGCTCGATAAACTCATTCAGTCTGCCTTTGAAGAAAAGGTGCTGGGGGCTTTGCCCGAGAGCGTGTTGAGAAGCCTTTGCGAAAAGTATCAGGCGGAGAAGGAAGCCGCCGAACGCAAGATCGCGGAGATAGAAGCGCGACTTGCCGAAGCGGACGGCATCGACGCGGAAGTCGAGGAGTACATAGCCCGCCTGAAACGGTACGCAAGGTGCGAGGAGCTGACGCGCGAAATGTGTTTGCAGCTCATCGAATTTATCACCGTGGGCGAAAAGCCGGAGGGCGACAAGCCGCGCGAGATCCATATCTACTATAAATTCATCTCGAACGCGCCCGCGGACTTCCACGGGCAGACGAACAAACAAATCCCATAAGTCACCGCACCCACCGGCCCGACGGGCGCCGCGGGAGCGGCAGCGACGGTCACGGTGGGTACGGTGACGACGGCACAGCCGGGTACGCAGGCGACGGTGACGAACACGGGCACACCCGAAGCGGCGGTGCTCGACTTCGCCATTCCCCAGGGCGCAACGGGTGCGGCAGGCGCCGCAGGTGCGACGGGAGCGACGGGCCCGACGGGCGCCGCGGGAGCGGCGGCGACGGTCACGGTGGGTACTGTGACGACGGCACAGCCGGGTACGCAGGCGACAGTGACGAACACGGGCACGCCCGAAGCGGCGGTGCTCGACTTCACAATTCCCCAGGGCGCAACGGGCGCGGCAGGCGCCGCAGGCGCGACGGGAGCGACGGGTGCGACCGGCCCGACGGGCGCCGCCAACGGGCTCAATGCCTACGGCGGCCTCTATACGACGGCTGCGCCTTCGCTGTCACTTTCAACGACGCCGCAGCAGGTCACGCTCGGCGATACGATGCCGGAAACAGGTGTCACTTATACGCCTGCTAACAGCATCACGGTGACGGATGCGGGGCTTTACGACATCTTTTACTCGATCACGATCACGCCCGATACGGCGGATACGATCACGGTTTCGCCGCGCGTCAACAACGTCGACGTCACGGGCGCGTCCAGCGTTCATACGCTGGATGCCGATGAGGAGTCTACTTTTACCAAGAGTACGCTCGTCTCGCTCAATGCGGGCGATGTCGTCGACCTTGCGGTCACGGCAACGCAGGCGGTCACGGCTCCTGTGGCTTCCGGTACGGGAGCGGTGCTCGTCGTCAAGCGGCTCAACTGAATTTTGCGGCTTGTCGTCTTGCGCATCTTGTTTGAATAGGAGGGGCGCCCGTGCATTGCACGGGCGCCCTTCAAGATGGTCTGAGCGGGAAATGCCGGATATGATGTGTTCGCTCTTTGCTTACGATCTTACGGTACGGTATGGTTTTTGCGGAAAAACGTTCATATGCGCGGCATTATCTTCGATTTTTTTGCGATATTGCAGAGTACTATGCCACAAGTAATCATATGTTTATGCCTGACGTAGTATCAAGATATGCCCTTATGAGCGATCGGGTCAGCAGCTCTCTTTGGCGTGGGCTTTGGTCGTGATGCGGAAGGTCGTCTCCATCATCACGATCATGACGGCAAGGAACGCGGCGAGCCAGATCGGCATGAATGCAAACCCGATGTGACGGCCGAGCAGACCGAAGAGCGGCGGCATGAAGGTGGAGCCCACATAGGCGCTCGCCATCTGGATGCCGATGATCGCGCCGGAGTGTTCCGCTCCGAAGTTGAAGGGCGTGGAGTGAATGATGGAGGGATAGATCGGCGCACAGCCGAGACCTACGACGATGAAGGCGGCAAGCGCAAGCGCGGGTACGTCGAAGGGAAGGAAGAGCACGACGATGCCCGCGGCGGCGATGCAGGTACCGAGGATGATCATCTTTCTGTCTCCCAATTTTCCCGCGATGAAGCCGCTTATAAATCTTCCCGCCGTCATGCCGATATAGAACAGAGAGGCGAACTGCGCCGCCTGTGCTTCGCCGATGCCTTTGACTTCCACAAAGTAGGTGCTCGACCAGCTCATGGCGGTGGCCTCCGCCGCGCAGTAGCACAAAAAGCCGATGAGAAGGAAGGGTACGCCTCTGATCTTCAGGGCACCGATAAGGCCGATGGACTTCTGCTGCGTCGATTGCAGCGATTCATGCCCCGTCTTCTTCCAGACGGGGATCGTTGCGAGCAGGATAACGGCGATGACCGTCTGCAAGATCCCGACGATGAGATATCCTCTGTTCCAGGTGGCGTTGGTGAGGGCGTAGCTCATCACGAAGGGGGAAACGATGGTCCCCACTCCCCAGAAGCAGTGCAGCCAGCTCATGTGACGGGAGGAATAATGGAGAGCGACGTAATTGTTGAGGGCAGCGTCGATCGCGCCCGCGCCGAGGCCGTAGGGAACGGCAAGGATGAGGAGCATCCAGAATTTCGTGCAGAAGGAAAAACCGATGAGGGCGACGGCTGTCAGGAAGACGCTGACGATGGTCACGCACGCTGTGCCGAATTTATGGATCAGGCGGTCGGCAAGGAGGCTGGAGATAATGGTACAGCCCGAGATGATCATTGTGACGATCCCCATATAGGAGACGGGCACATTGAGTTCCACATGAATGACGGGCCAGCCCGAACCCAAGAGGGAGTCGGGAAGCCCGAGGCTGATAAATGCGAGATAGATGAGGGCAAGAAGTAGCGATGCCATTCGATCAAATACGGCCGGCGTTTGCGGCCGCTCCTTTTGCCAATATGATAACAAAAATCGGGCGCTTTCGCAACTCTTTCCCGTGTCCTCTTTCCTAAAAATCGGGAAGATCGGTGCGGCTTTTTGTTCAGGCGCTCGATGGCATTGTCGGCGGGGAGGGGGTGAGAGGAAGAAAGAAAAGGAGCGTGCCCACCTCCGCGCGCGAACTCCTGAAAATGCAGGAGTTCGAACAGCTTGACGATGCAAAAAAACGGGACAGCCGAATGACTGTCCCGTTTTTTGGTGCACCGTAAGAGATTCGAACTCCTGGCCTTCGGTTCCGTAGACCGACGCTATATCCAGCTTAGCTAACGGTGCGCTTTTTCAAAAGCTCCCTTATTATAGACGTTTGCGATATTTTTGTCAACGTTTTTTGCCCCCGAAAAACACTTTCCACAGAAAAATTATTTGTGTGGATAAATTTTTTGAATATCCTTGGCGTATCTGTTCAAAAGGGGCGGAAAATGTGGATATCCGCGTTGAATTGTGGAATAAATGTGGATAACTTTTGCATTTCCGCGCTTTTTGCAGCGAGGTTGCGCCGACCGAAGGGTGCCGTGCTGTGGAATCATTGTGCTTCGTTCGGATGTTTTTGCCGCCCTGTGTTCAACGCCGTTTTTTCGTTTCGCGGTCTGCCTCGGACAAATCTCGGCAAATTGTCCGTGAAAGAACGCATTTCTTCCCGCCTCGCGCCGCTATACTGTACCTCACAAAACGCGGGAGCGCAGAGGGTGGGCGTGCGGGAAGCTCTCTGCCTGGGGAGGGGGGATGGTCGTCTATATCGAATACGCCTTTGCGGAGAACGCGCTCCTCGACGGGCTTTTACTCTATCTCGCCCTCCGATGTGCGCGACTTCGGGTGAGTGGATGGCGGATCGCGCTCGCCTCTGCCGCAGGCGGGGCGCAGAGTCTGCTCTTTCCCGTCTTTTCGCTGCCCGTGTGGCTGAGTTATCCCGTCAAATTTCTCGGCGGCGCCCTCATCGCGGTGATCGGCTGTCCTTCGCGGAAGCTCAAACCGCATCTTTGGGTCTGTGCCGCATTTTTTCTTCTGACCTTCGCCCTCGGCGGGCTGCTCGCTGCCGTTTCCTCCTTTTTCGGCGCAGAGTTTGCCGAGGGGCGGGGGTTCCTCGTCGGACGCACGCCCGTTTCCTTCGTGCTTGCGGCGGCGCTTGGCTTTTTCTTCGGGATGGCGGCGCTCTTTCGCTTGGTGCATCGGCGGAGGGCGATCGCGCGGGCGAGCGTTCCCTGCGTTATCGAAGGAAGGCGCACCGTGCATTGGGATGCGCTGTACGACAGCGGGAATCTTCTCGTCTTTCGCGGCGAGCCCGTCTCCGTCCTGACGCCCGTCGCGGCGCTGGCACTCTTCGGGGGCGCAAAGCCCGTGGGCCGCATCACGATGCGCTCGGCGGGCGGGGAGAAGACTTCCCCCGTCTTCCGCGCCAAAAAGCTCACGGCGGGGGAAAAGGTTTGGGAAGGGGCGCTGTTTGCGGTGGGAGAGGTCGGCATTCCAGGCCATCCCGTACTCTTGAATGCAATGTTGTGGGAGGGAACAGATGGGGATCCTTGTCGTTCTGAAAAGCTGGCTGCAAAAGATCAAAGGGACTGAGAACGTCGTCCAGTTTTTGAGCGGGAGCGAGGCGCTGCCCCTGCCGTTTTCGGGGGAAGAGGAGGCGGAGATGCTGCACCGCCTCGAAGCGGGCGAGGACGAGGAGCACATCAAGGCGCAGCTCATCGAGCACAATTTGCGGCTCGTCGTCTACATCTCGCACAAGTTTGAAAATACGGGCGTCGATCAGGACGATCTCATCTCCATCGGCACCATCGGGCTCATCAAGGCGATCAACTCCTTCCGTTCGGATAAGAACATCAAGCTTGCGACGTATGCTTCGCGCTGCATCGAGAACGAAATTTTAATGTATCTGAGGCGCACCTCCAAGCTCAAGAGCGAAGTTTCCTTCGACGAGCCCCTCAACACCGATTTCGAGGGCAACGAACTGCTTCTTTCCGATATTCTCGGCACGGACAGCGATACCGTGTACGGGAGCGTCGAGAGCGGCGTCGAAAAGGAGCTTCTGAAAGAGGCATTATCGCACCTTTCTGAGCGCGAGCGGCGCATCATGGACCTTCGCTTCGGGCTTTCGGGCGGCGAGGAGATGACGCAGAAGGACGTTGCGGACGAGCTGGGCATTTCGCAGAGCTATATCTCCCGCCTCGAAAAGCGCATCATCGAACGGCTCAAAAGAGAGATCGGGAAGCTGGTATAGAGAAAATGTTTTTGCAAAAATGCTTGACATTTTTGTCGGCATTTGCTATCATACGATCATCCATCTTTGAGGTGATAAGGGGTGCGTTCTATTTCTTGCTGAACAATCTATGGGGTCTGCGCGGGTCCTTTCGCGCGGCCTTATTCGCAAGAAAGTACGATCGCATACGATAAAGAAATACCTTGAGCACGATTTTTAGGGCTGCGAGATCGCTTTCTCGCAGCTCTTTTCTTTTATTTCGGGAGGAAACAATGTCTCTGATCAAAATTGAAGATCTGACGTTCTCCTATCCTTCGGGGACGGAAAACGTGTTTGAACATGTCAGCTTTCAACTGGATTCCGATTGGAAGCTGGGTTTTATCGGCCGCAACGGCAGGGGCAAGACGACGCTTCTGAAACTGCTTGCGGGGGAGTACCCGTACCGCGGGAAGATCGTCTCTTCCGTCTCCTTCCGCTATTTTCCCTATCCTGTAAGAGATAAGGGAAAAAGCACCGAAGAGGTGCTGGCGGAAGTGAGCCCCGAAGTGGAAGAGTGGCGGTGTCTTCGCGAGCTCTCCCTTCTCGGCGTCGACGAAAATTGCCTCAAAAGGCCGTTCGAAACGCTCTCCAACGGGGAGCAGGCCAAGGTGCTGCTCGCGGCGCTTTTCGGGGGCGGGGAGCAGTTTCTGCTCATCGACGAGCCGACCAACCATCTCGACCTTCGGGCGCGCGAACAGGTCTCTTCCTATCTCAATAAAAAGAAGGGGTTTATCGTCGTCTCGCACGACCGCAGCTTTTTGGACGGCTGCATCGACCATGTGCTCTCGCTCAACCGCGCAGGGATCGAGGTGTGCAGCGGGAACTGCTCTTCCTATTTACGCAATTTCGCACAGCAGCAGGAACGGGAGCGGCGGCAGAACGACAAACTGCAGGGGGAGATCCGCCGTTTGCAGGAGTCGAAGAGCCGCACGGCGGGCTGGGCGGACGCCGTGGAAAAATCCAAATTCGGGACGCTCAATTCGGGCCTGAAAGCGGACAGAGGGTATGTCGGGCATCAGTCCGCCAAGATGATGAAACGCGCCAAGTCCATCGAACAGCGGCAGGAGCGGGCGATCGAGCAAAAGTCGGCGCTTTTGAAAAACACCGAAGTTGAGAGCCCGCTCAAACTCATGCCGCTTTCCTACCGTTCGGAGCGGCTCGTGAGCTTTTCGGACGTCGTGCCATACTATGGGGAGAGAGCCGTGTGCGCGCCGCTCTCCTTTACCGTCGGGCGGGGGGAGCGCATCGCCCTCGAAGGCAGAAACGGCTGCGGCAAGAGCAGCATTCTGAAGCTTCTGTGTGGGGAGGATATCGCCCATACGGGGCGCGTGGAGAAGGGCTCGGGGCTCGTCATCTCCTATGTGCCGCAGGGGATCGCGCACCTCAAAGGTTCGCTCCACGGGTTTGCGGCGGAGAAGGGTGTCGACAAAAGCCTCTTGTTTGCCATCCTTCATAAGATGGGCTTTCGGGACGAGCAATTCGAAGCCGAACTTTCCTCGCTTTCGGACGGACAGAAGAAGAAAGTGCTGCTCGCGGGGAGCCTCAGCGAACGGGCGCACCTCTATATCTGGGACGAGCCGCTCAACTTCATCGATCTTCTCTCGCGCGTTCAGATCGAAGAACTTATCGAAGAATTTCAGCCGACCATGCTTTTTGTCGAGCACGACAAAGCGTTTACCGAGTATATCGCAACGAGCGTCATTTCAATGTGAATGCTTATTTTGAAGGGCGGACAGAACGCAGTCCTATATAGGGAAGTGCGTGGAGGAGCCTTTCAAAAGCCAAAATTTCCCGAGAATTTTTGGCGAAACTCGCGCAAAAACAGTTGCCTTTTTCGCAGGAATATGATACGATAACAACTGCTTTTGCAGAGATGTCTGAGTGGTTTAAGGAGCACGATTGGAAATCGTGTGACGGGGGTGACTCGTCCGGAGGTTCGAATCCTCTTCTCTGCGCCACGGAATAGCCCGCCTTTGGCGGGCTTTTTTCTTGACCTCTCGCAAGAGACAGACTGCTTATGAGCCTATATCAGGTGACTTAACGCGTTGGTTATGCTATAATACTCCCATGAACCTCAAAACAGTCATAAAATATCTTTTGATCACATTCGCTATCACTTATGTGTGTTGGTGGGGCGTGGCGCTTCTTGTCGCTTACACCGATTTCGTATATGGGGATGCCCTGCCCACGGTCATTTATGTGATCGGCAACTTCGGCCCTGCCCTTGCCGCTTTGTGCTGCATTGACGAAAGACCATACCTGCGTTCTCTGAAAAAATTTATGTTTTCCTATCAAAAACGCGGCATATGGGTCTTTCTTTTCTTCGTTATCCTGGTCGCTCTTACCTTCGGCCTCTCCTCTATGGAGTGGAACCCGCAGATGACCGTTCTGAATTTTGCCCTTTCTCTGCTCGGCTCCACGTTTATTTACGGCGGAGAGGAGGAACTCGGCTGGCGCGGGATATTGCAGCCGATCTTATCTAAGAAAATTACTTTTCCGCTTGCTTCCCTTGCGTGCGGCGTGATATGGGCGCTATGGCACTTGCCCCTTTGGTTTATTGAGGGGCATCCCAATCAGGCCATGCCCTTTTGGATCCAGGCAACATTGGGGATCTTCCTCTGCTTTTGGCTGGGGATCATCTACGAGCGTTCGGGAAGCCTTTTGCTCTGTATGCTCTTCCACGGCTTGACGAACGTCTTACTATCATCGTTTGTATTGAAAGTGAATTGTATCCTGATCTTAGGTATCGCGCTGACGACTGCCGTCGCGATCGTTCTTTGGCTGCTTGACGGAAAGCGAGCGAAGGCCCCCCGGGATCAGTCGTCGGACAAAACATCTTCATGACGGGGCGCGGCGTTTTTCTATGACGATTTCTTTCGGACAGAGGTAAGATTTTGCAAAAAATCGGAAAAATTTGATATACTTGCCCGTTGATTTGTGGTATCATCACATCAAATCGGGAAAAACAGGCACGGCTGGGCAAGAAATTTGTGCAAGCCTCTTGACCGCGGCCGCTCCGTGGTGTAAAATATATGGAGATAGGTGTTTTCCCGATCGAAAATCATCAGATCAATAGGAGGAAACCAAAATGCAAAACAATCCCAAGATGAAGGTGGGGATCGTGGCGGTGAGCCGCGACTGCTTCCCCGAGAGTTTGTCGGTGAACCGCCGCAAGGCGCTCGTTACGGCATACGAGAAGAAGTACGGCAAGGGGGACATCTACGAATGCCCCGTGTGCATCGTCGAGAGCGAAGTGCAGATGAAAGAGGCGCTTGCAGATCTTGAGAAAGAGGGCTGCAACGCACTCTGCGTGTATCTGGGCAACTTCGGCCCCGAGATCTCCGAGACCATGCTCGCAAAGGAATATGCGCAGCGGATGAACGCGCCCGTGATGTTCTGCGCGGCGGCAGAGGAGGACATCCCCACGCTTGCAGATTCCCGCGGCGACGCATACTGCGGGATGCTGAATGCGTCGTATAACCTGAAGCTGCGCGGCGTGCAGGCATACATCCCCGAATATCCCGTGGGAGATGCGGAGGAGTGCGCGGACATGATCCACGCCTTTCTTCCCGTCGCGCGCGCGGTGTATGCGGTCAAGCGCCTGAAGCTCATCACGTTCGGGCCTCGCCCCATGAACTTCCTCGCCTGCAACGCGCCCATCCAGCAGCTCTATAATCTGGGCGTCGAGGTGGAGGAGAACAGCGAATTGGATTTGTTTGAAGCCTTCCACAAGCACGCGGGGGACAAGCGCATCCCCGAAGTCGTCGCGGATATGGAAAAGGAGCTCGGCGCGGGGAATAAAAAGCCCGAAATTTTAGCGAAGCTTGCACAGTATGAGCTCACTCTCCTCGATTGGGTGGAGGCGCATAAAGGGAGCCGCGAATATGTGGCGATCGCGGGCAAGTGCTGGCCCGCTTTCCAGACGCAGTTCGGGTTCGTGCCCTGCTATGTGAACAGCCGTTTAACGGGCAGGGGCATCCCCGTGTCCTGCGAAGTGGACATCTACGGCGCGCTTTCGGAGTTTATCGGCACGGTTGTTTCTGAAGACGCGGTGACGCTCCTCGACATCAACAACACGGTGCCGAAGGATCTTTACAACGAGGGCATCGCGGGCAAATTTGATTATAAGCTCACGGATACGTTCATGGGCTTCCACTGCGGCAACACCTGCGCGGGGAAGATCTGCAAGCCCGAGATGAAGTACCAGAAGATCATGGCGCGGTCTCTGCCCGTGGAAGTGACGAACGGCACGCTCGAAGGGGACATCGTCCCCGGGAAGATCACCTTCTTCCGTCTGCAAAGTACGGCAGACAACAAGCTGCGCGCGTATGTGGCAGAGGGCGAAGTGCTGCCCGTTCCCACCCATTCCTTCGGCAGTATCGGCATCTTCGCGATCCGCGAGATGAAGCGGTTCTACCGCCATGTGCTCATCGAGGGCGGGTTCCCTCATCACGGCGCGGTGGCGTTCGGGCACTTCGGAAGTGCGCTCTTCGAAGTCTTCAAATACTTCGGCGTTCCCGAGATCGGGTATAACAAACCTCAGGCGGACAAATATCCGACTGAAAACCCGTTTTAAGCGCATATAAGCGTCGCAATACGGTGTCGCGCTTGCGTTTTGCTGCGGGTTACGTACGTTCGTGTATGCGCCCCTTGCAAAGCCGCGCGCTCCTTGTCTTGCTCGCTTCTCTGCACTTAAATCATCGGAGGTTTCTATGAATACTTATATCGGCGTCGATTTAGGAACGAGTGGACTCAAGATGCTGCTCGTCGCCGCAGACGGAAAAATTCTTGCGGAAAACACGCAGACATACCCCGTCTCCTACCCGCACCCCGGGTGGAGCGAGCAGGATCCCGAGGAGTGGTATAAGGCCGCTCTCCGCGGGCTCAAGGCGCTGCTCGAAGGGCAGGACAAAGCCTCGGTCAAGGGCATCTCGTTCGGCGGGCAGATGCACGGGCTCGTCATCCTCGACGAAAAGGACGAAGTGATCCGCCCCGCCATCCTCTGGAACGACGGCAGGACGGAGGAGGAGACCAGGTACTTAAACGAAGTATTCGGGAAGGAGAGACTTTCCGAGTACACGGGGAACATCGCGTTTGCGGGGTTCACCGCGCCCAAGCTTTTGTGGATGAAGAAGCACGAGAGCGAAAACTTTGCCCGTATCAAGAAGATCATGCTGCCCAAGGACTATCTTTGCTACCGACTTTCGGGCGCGTTTGTAACGGATGTCTCGGATGCGAGCGGCACGCTGTTCTTCGACGTTAGGCACCGCCGCTGGAGCATGGATATGTGCCGCGAGCTCGGCATCACCAATTTGCAGCTGCCCAAGCTGTATGAAAGCTACAAGGCGGTGGGCTCACTGAAACAAGAGATCGCGGAAGAGACGGGGCTTTCTTCGGACGTCAAAGTCATTGCAGGCGCGGGGGATAACGCCGCGGCTGCCGTGGGCACGGGCGTCGTGGGCGAGGGCGGCTGCAACATCTCCCTCGGCACGAGCGGCACGCTCTTTGTCTCCTCCAAGAGCTTCCGCGAGGACAAAGTGAATGCCCTGCACTCCTTCTGCCATGCGGACGGGGGCTGGCACCTCATGGGGTGTATCTTATCCGCGGCAAGCTGCAACAGCT
>ENA-OYZE01000517-OYZE01000517.1-human-gut-metagenome-genome-assembly--contig:-NODE-517-length-10959-cov-3.491288_pt1 | contig 10959 bp, 10 predicted proteins | sample MGYA00243259_ERZ653469 | MGnify/ENA primary metagenome ERZ653469 (study PRJEB26926, sample SAMN06164913) | human gut metagenome | biome: ENVO:00009003; feature: ENVO:2100002; material: ENVO:00002003...
ATCCCAATGTTCGTGATCTCCGCTATGCCAAATATGTTTTTCGGCTACGAAACGTCCGAAAAGGACCCGCAGATCACCATGCGGGAGCAGGCGCTTTCCATCGGCGGCGCATATCTATCGTTGGAGGACTTTGAAAAGACGCAGCAGGACGCCATTATTACCGGCGAAGCTGCCGCGTATGAGAATCAGGGCGTCACGATCGATGAGATCCGGGTGTCCAGCAAATTCGATGAAGAAGATCTTTGCTGGTACATCGCCATCAATTCCGTTGCCCACAAGCAGGACTTGTCAGAAATGAAGCCGGAGGAAGTTCAGTCACTTCTGATCTCCAATCTCAAGCACACGACGCGGCTGGAATCCTCCGGCGACCAGACTGTCCTCCGTATTATCTTCCAGCCGCTCAATAAAGACAAGCTCATGGATGATCTGGCGTTCGATGAGGATGCAAAAACGTGGGCAGGCGCGCTGTTTGAAACGATCTACGAAAGCGACGCGCTTGGTAAATACAAAGACAAATTTGAAGCTTATAAGCCAAATTACGCGGGCGATACCGGCTACACTGGTCCGGCAGAAGCCTCCCCTGGCGGCAGTGGCGGCGGAGGCGGCGCGGAGAGCGGCGGCAGCGCCGACAATACCATCGACATCTCCGGCTTTACAAATCCGCGCACAAAAAACAACCATGATCTCGCCGCCTATGCGATACAGGCGTGGGAGCATGGCTGGGGCTATGTGTGGGGGACGTTTGGAACTGTTCTGACGGAATCCATGCTCCAATACAAGCTGGAGCAGTATCCGGACATCGGCGCATCGGAGGCATTTATCCGCGAGCACTGGCTCGGCCGACGCACAACGGACTGCGTGGGCCTTCTCAAAGGCTACGGCTGGCTGAACCCCGATACGCTGACCATTGACTACAATACGAACGGAATGCCGGACTACAATGCCGACCGGATGTATGCGTCTGCCAAGGAAAACGGCACCGAGTACGGCGGCATGGACATGATGCCCGATATCGTTGGACTTGGTCTTTGGAAGCAGGGACACTGGGGCGTCTATGTCGGGAGCGGCTATGCCATTGAAGCGATGGGAAACCAGTACGGTGTCGTCCGCACAAAGGTCGAAGGCCGCGGCTGGCAGGGCTGGTGCAAGATCCCGTACATACAATATGACGAATAAAGGAGGGGCCTATGAAGGTCAGAAAATTCCGCATTCTCCGCCTGCGGCACCATGTCAGTATGGTGGAGCTTGGCCGGGCCTGCGGCGTATCCGCGCAGCGCATCAGCGAGCTGGAACTGAGCGAAAACAAGCCGTCGGCGGAGACTGTACAGAAAATCCAAAGCGGCTTTGAGGCGATCATCGCGCAGCGCGGAGAAAAACTTGATACATTGCAGCAAGAATATATCGCCTGCAAAAACAGTCTGATGGAGCGCGTGGGAGAATACGAATATGAGTTATGAAACCTATCATATCCCCGTAAATTTTACGGACGCGGGCAAGCTGTTCGGCGTGTTTGAGATCCGCAATGCGGTCGAAACCGTGCTGCTGTGCATTCCCATCCTCTTTCTCTGTCTGGCGCTTCTGCCGCTGACGCTTATGCCGAAGATCATCGTCACAATGGCGATCCTTGTTCCCGTGGGCGGTTTCGCGCTCATTGGCATCGGCGGCGACAGTCTCACCAGATGGCTCAAGGCGTGGATAAACTGGCGCAAGCACCGGCGCATGATCTTTTACCGCGGGGAGGTGCGTCTATGAGCATGAAGGACGTCATTTTCGGTACAGCCGCGCCATCCAGTCACGGCGGCGCGACCTATCGTGACAGCATTCAGGCGTGGCTGCCGGTCAAGAATATCATCGGCGGCGTGGTCATCACGAAGGACAACCGGTTCATCAAAATTCTTGAGGTGCTGCCCGTCAACTTCTATCTGAAATCCCCGTCCGATCAGCAGAATATCATTACATCCTACGCCGCATATCTGAAAATCGCGCCGGACAGCATGAGCTGCGAGGTGCGCACACTCCCGCCGGACACGAGCGAATACGTCGAGCAGATGCGGCAGTTCCAGAAAACCGAAGAAAGCGAAAACTGCCGCGCGGAAATTGAGGACAATATCGAGAAAATCGGTCTCGGCATCGCCAGCGAGTCTATCCGGCATCGGTTTTTTCTTGTGTTCCAGTACGAAGCCAAAATGCGCGCCAAACGCAACACCGTCAAAGGCATCATCCAGCGCCTGAACGAAGAAGCGGACACCGCACGGCGGTACCTGGACATCTGCGAATTAGAAGTGCTGGAGCCGCGTTACACGGACGACTTTGTGCTGAAACTCCTGTATGAGCTCATCAACAAAGGCACCAGCCTGCGTGTCAAGCTGCCGGAAGGTGTGTTTGACATGACAACGGAGGTGCATGGGGTGTATGGAGAATAAAAAAGAGGAATGGATTTCTCCGTTCCTCCTGAATGGGTAGGATTCAATTCAGACAAAGTCAATTTTTAACTGCTTTCCGAGCCCAGCCGCAATTCTTGCCAGTGTATCGATCGTGGGACTTGCAGAGCCGTTTTCGATCCGGCTGATATTGGACTGCCGGATCCCGGTCTTTTCAGCAAGCTCTTTCTGCGTCATATTACAGGCAAGCCGCGCAGCGATCACCGCGCGAATCGCTTCGTATTCCGGCCGCTGCGCTTCATATTCAGCAGCAAACGCAGGATCTTCCATTTGCTGTGCAAGATAATTCTTGAAATCACTCATAGTAATGACTCCTTTCATAGTCTGCCTTATATTTACGGGCAAGTATCAGTTCTGATTTTGGGGTTTTCGTGGTCTTTTTTACAAATCCATTTGTAATAACGATCGTATGATTGACCACAAAGAAATAAAATAGTCTGGAAATGTCACTCGCAAATTTGATCCTAAGCTCAAACAGACCGTCTTCTAACTGTTTGGAATATGGCTCACGCAGTTGATTTCCGAACTCCTCTAAAATCGAAAGACTGTGCAAGGCCTTTGTGCGCATCTTTGTATCCAGCGAGTCCAGAAACTCCTCCGCCGGTTTTGTTCCATTCGGTAGTTGATAAAACTCAATTTCAAACATATATGCACCTTTTATCTGCCCACTATTAGTATATTCCTTTTATGATATATTGTCAAGCCGTCACGAACTGAGGTCTTCCCCATGCGCTTATAAAAAATGGCGGGAAATTCTTCCCGCCTGCGGTGGCCCAAAGAACTTACGCCCAAGCCAGCTACATCATTAACGCATCGCGCTTGGGATATAGGCGGCGAAACACCTGCTGAGAATCTTTCGATTCATGCATATTATATGTGACATAATGCAAAAAATCAACACCATACCGAACAATTCCGTTCTGAATTTTCTATGAACAAAAGCAATCATAAACCATTTCAAGGAGTGTGATCCACTTGAAAAAGCACCGCAAGAACAAAAACGCCCCGCCGCCCGGCTTGCCGCCGGAGGAGAAGCCGCCCATCGAGGAACAACCGAAGAAGCAGCCGTTTCTCAAGCGCCTGCTGTTCGGCGAGGAAACGCCGGATCTGAGCGAGCTGGAGGCCGGCTCTACAACAATTCTGGACATTCTTTCGCCCACGAGCGTGGACACCAAAAGCCGGGACTACATTGTAGTGGACGGCATTTTTCATGCCTATCTTTACATCACGGGCTACGGATATTCCACGACCGTCGGCGCGAGCTGGCTGGCCCCGCTGGTCGAGGCCGGCGAGGGCGTCAGCCTCTCGTTCCACTTTGACAAGCAATCCAAGGAGAAAATTCTGGCGAAGATCTCGCAGCAGACCATGATGAACCGCAGCCGGATGCGTGACGTTGCGGACACCCGGCAGGACTTTGAGGAGCTGGACAGCGCCATCGCGTCCGGTATGTACCTCAAGGACGTGATGAACCGGCAGGGCGAGGATTTTTATTATATGCACACGCTCATCGAGGTCACAGCCGGTGATCCTGAAACGCTGGAGCATCGCGTCACGGCAGTTGAAAAGCTATGCGTCTCCGTGGACATGATCGCCCGCCGGTGCGAGTACAAGCAGGAGCAGGCGTTTTTGTCCATGCTCCCCATCCTCTATCTTGACCCGGACATTGAACGCAAATCCCGCCGCAATGCACTCACCAGCGGCGTGGCGGCAGCGTTTCCATTTGCGTCCTATGAGCTGTCCGACCGCAACGGCATCTTTCTTGGGCTCAATATGTACAACCGCTCTCCGGTCTTTCTGAACCCCTATGATGACTATAAATATACGAACGGCAACATCTGGATCGGCGGCTCGTCGGGTGCAGGTAAGACGTTCACGCTCCAATGCGTCGGCGGACGCTTACGGCAACAGGGCAAGCGTGTCATTTACATCATTCCGAAGAAAGGTCATGAGTTTCGCCCGCGCTGCGAACAGCTTGGCGGTCTGTATCTGCGGATGTCCCCGTCCTCGCCGGACTGCCCGAATATCATGGCGATCCGCAGAAAATCGCTGGACACCTACGCGGGCCTCAAGGGGCTTGCTTCCCGGGATGATTCCGTGCTGGCGGATAAAATTTCGCGGCTCATCATCTGGTACAGCCTGCAAAAGCGTGACCTCAGCGACGAAGACCGGAACTATCTGGACACGTCGCTGGTCGAGTGTTACCGGCGGTATGGCATCACGTTTGACAATGCTTCTGTTCTGAACGAGGACGGGAGTTTTGGCAGAATGCCTATTCTGGCGGATTGGTATGACGTGCTGCAGGAGAGCGCGGATACGCGGCATCTGGCCGTCGTGCTGGCGCGGTATGTGACCGGCTCGGCCTCCGCGATGGGCAGCCGGAATGAAATTGACCTTGATAACAAATACATCGTCATTGACACATCCGGTATGCCCGACGATCTGCTTTTGCCCGGTATCTTCTGGGCGACGGACATTGCAAATGACCTCATCTCCGGTGCCGGTGGGCAGCTCTCCGCGCTCATTTCAGACGAGCTATGGTCGCTGGTCGGCGCGAACTCCAACCCGCTGGCGGCAGGCTACATTCAGGAAATGGTCAAGACCATCCGCGGCCTTGGCGGTATTGCCATCACGTCCACACAGGGTATGCAGGACCTTTTCTCACTGGATAACGGCAAATACGGTAAAGGCATTCTGGATTCCAGCCGCATCAAGATCGTCATGCAGATGGAAGAGCAGGAAGCGCGGCTGATTCAGAACGTCTTGAATCTCTCCGAGGAAGAAGTCCGTCAGATCACACGGTTCCGCCGCGGCGAGGGGCTTCTGTGCATTGGCTATAACCATGTGCCGATTGCGTTCTACGCCACGCAGAAGGAATACGATGCGATCACCACATCGCCAACAGATTTGTTAAGGAGAAAGGAACGAGAAGCATGAACGAAGAACGATTTGCAGCAGAAACAAAAAAGATTCAGTCCGTCATTGCCAAAGCTTCGCAGAAAGCAGGCGCTCTGTCCGCACTTTCTGACGGCGGCAAAATGAGCCGCGAGAAATTGCAGCTCACGCTGGAGGAAACCGCGTATTTTTTTGAAGCGGCGACGCTTTATCTGCGCCAGATCTGCGAGGCACAGATGCCGGGTGTCGGCGGGTATGGGCGGCGCGATGGGCTGGCGTTCCAGCTCCCGTCCGGGCACATTGAAATCGCGGGCGCGGGCTGGGTGCATATGCAGATCGACACGCTTTTGCCGCACTGCCGGTATATGCCCGCGACTTGGCTGACAGACACGGTGCGGCAGCTTCTGACCGCGTATATGCGGCACACGAATTTCCGGCTGCATTTCAAGCAGATGCTTTTGGTGATCGACGAACACAGCGACGTGGATGGCCGGCACGTATTCGATCAGGACAACAAGGGGTGGAAAGCCGTAAGCAATGCGCTGAAAGGCTTGGTCATTGACGATGACGACCAGTACCACCTATCCGTCCACATGATGTCCAGCCGCAGCGCGGAGAATGTCTGCCATATCAGCCTGGTGCTGCCGGAATCGGAGGAGGAATTTTTCCGGTTTCATCGAAAAGGGATCGCATATCGGCCTTTGGAGCCATCCGTTACCCTGTGCTCTGCGACTTCATTTTGCCTTGTCTGAGGCTCGGACAGACCCGATGGGTCAAACCGCTTGTAATTCCATGCTTTTTCGTAATTTGAAGCGTCCGGCGGGCGGCGAAAACCGGCATCTACGGCTACCCATCGGTCAAGCAGCCAAAAGTCACGCAGAAGCGCCGAAATTGTGGTTGCGCCGGAACCGGCGCAAGCGCAGTTTCGGTGCCTCGCAGGAAAACGGGAACTGCCATGATTTTTACGACCCGCGACCTTGATATCCTGCGCTTTCTCCGCTGGTGCCGCTTTGTGCTGGCGAAAGATCTGACCGGCGTGTTTTCCATGGGTGAGGTTCAGAACCTTGAAATCCTCCGCCTGATAAAACTCTATTTGCCCGCACAAGCCTACACACTGACCGCTTCCGGGACCCGACTGCTCGAAGCTGCTTTTCCAAAGCTCCCTGCCGCAGTTGCTCCGGCTTACAAAGCCGCTGATACCATCCGCCGTATCCGGCAAGCAAAGGTGATGACCACCGCGTATCAGGCGGGCGTTCCTGTTTTTACGACAGACGTTTCCGCACTATGCGAACAGGCAATGTTCCTCCCCATGATCGCCCGCAACCGCGGCTCCAATCCGTGGGGCAGTACCCGCGTGGCGGCGCTGCTCCATACCGGCGACCTCATGTGCGCGAGTCACTGGGTCAGCCCCGGTATCGGCTGCGTTGCACTGACGGATGAGCTGACAGCCTTTCAAAATCACACGGCATCAATTCCCGCAAAGCAGCGCGCCATGATCTTTGCCGCGTCCAGCTATGAGGAGATCCTTGCCGAACTGGATGCTGGGCAGGAGATTCAAAACACGCGCCTGCAATCCTACCGAGAGGTCTATGATTGCCTGAAGCTGCCGCTGTTTCTGCTGCCGTGCAATGACACGGGCTGCTTGCAGCTCCGCATCCTCGGCATACCCAATTACCGCGAACTTCTGGCGAGGATCATCCTGAAGTCGCACTACGTTCCGCCGCCCGCTGATCGGTCGATGTACGATGCTCTGTATCAGGGTGTGCCCTTCGTCATGGCGGCGGACATGGATCTGCGGCGCATTGACGCGGCGGTGGAAATGGCCCGTTCGGACGGTCTTTCTCAAATTGCGCTGGCCGCGCTGCCCGAACAGGTGGAAACCGTTCTGAACCGTCGCTACCGCGAAACCGGGAAAGCGCGTGTCTTTACGATCACGGACGCGGCGCTGCGGGAGCTGCTTGGAAGCACCGCGCCATACACGCCGCCTGACCTGCCATTTTACACATCGGAAGGAAGTGTTCTGGATGTTCCGCCTCTCAAAGCTCCTTGAAAAGCTGGAGGACAAATCGGAAGCAAAATTCAAAAGCTGGCTTGCCCGAAACAAAGCCAAGCTGCCCATGCGCGTGCCAGCCGTGATCGTCGGCTGGTATTTTTATGGGATGTTTCTCAATTCGCTGCGGCTTGGAATCGCTTCGACCTTTCACTCTGGCGAAGAAGAAGTAAAAAGCATCTGGGTGCTGAACCCGTTCAAAAACTGGGGCGCAGTGTTCACTGGCTTTGGGATCGTAACGACGCTGGTGATTGTGCTGATTATCTGCCTCATCGCGAAAAAGGGATACATCTGGTTCTCCGGTTACAAATACACGCACGACCCGCGCGGGTTTGACATTCTCCCGTACGGTACGCATGGCACGTCCGGTTTCCTGACGGAAAAAGAAATGCGAGAATTTCTGGAGCTGTCGCCTGCGGGCAAAGCGGAGGGTATGATCCTCGGCAAAGTCAAAAAGCATCCGGATGATCCGGATGCTTACGCGCTCTATGCGGCACACCGGATGGTTGCCGGAGACAATAATAACTTACTCTGCATCGGCGCGCCGGGCAGCGGAAAATCCCGCGGGTTCATCATTCCGTTCCTCATGGGCTGCGCCAAGCGCGGCGAGTCCGCGTTCATCACGGACGCCAAGGGAGAGCTTTTTGAACGTCTTTCCCCGTATTTTCGGCAGCACGGCTTCTATGTGAAAGCTGTGAACTTTTTGGACATGGAGCATTCGGACGGCTGGAACTGTTTGTACGGTCTTGACACACAGCCGCAGCTCGTGCAGACGGTAGCCAACACGATCGTGCAGAACACGTCGGGGCCGAAGGAGGCCAACGACTTCTGGAGCCGGGCGGAGCTGAATTTACTCATGGCGCTCATTCACTATGTCGTCAATCTGCGCGATGCCAACGGAAATCTTCTCCCCATTGAACAGCGCGGGCTCGGCGATGTGTACCGGATGATCGCAACGGAGAGCATTGAGGAGATCAACCGCAAGCTCGAAGCCTTGCCGCCGGAGCATCCAGCCAAGTATCCGCATGGCCTGTTCCTGAAGGCGAAAGAAAACCTCTGGGGCAACATCGTCATTGGTCTCGGCAACCGGTTGGCGGTCTTCCAGAGCCGTTTGGTAGATAAGATCACGCGCAACCATGATGTAGACCTTCTGCTGCCCGGCAGGCGGCCGTGTGTGTACTTTGTCATCATTTCCGCGCAGGACAGCGCGTACCGCTTTTTGTCCTCGCTGTTCTTCTCGCTGGCGCTGCCGCAGCTGTCCAACTTCGCACGTCTGCAATGCGCGGGCGGTCGGCTGCCCGTGCTGACGAACTTCTGTCTGGACGAATACTGCAACATCGGCTATCTGGATGGCGTGGCGGACAGTCTGAACAGCATTCGCGGCTTCAATATGTCCGCGCAGATCGTCGTACAGAGCCTTTCTCAGTGGCAGGAAAAGTATCCGGGCAAGGAGTGGGAAAATCAGCTGGCGACGTTCGACCAGACGCTCTACATGGGCTGCAACGATCTGACGTCGGCAAAGTACATCTCAGAAAAATGCGGCAAGGTGACGATCTCCGTCCTCAATAACCAGATGCCGATGATGCCGCTGTTTTCGCCGGTGTATTCGTCCACGCGCCCGTATTCGCAGACGCGAAGCAACACGCAGCGTGACCTGATGAACCCCGATGAAGTTTTGCGCTTGGAAAACCGGAAGTGTCTGGCGCTGTTCAAGGGGCACAAGCCCGCGCTCCTCTACAAAATGACGCCGGAGGAGCTGCCGGACTACACCGGTCTCACTACCTGCCGCGTCATTGACTACATCCCGGAATGGCGAAGAAAAGAAGCCGAAGCAGCACCGCAAAAGAAAGCATCTGTTCAGAAAGAAGCGTCAAACATCCCCAAACCGCCCGTCAAAGAAAAACAGCCAGACCGCAGCGGGCCGCCGCCCGCCTACGATCTGGCTGAGGATGATGAGATTGGAATGGTGGAGTGTACGGTGGAATCTATTCGCGGCTTATAATCGGATGATCTGGTCTTCATTGATCAGCAGCAGGTCATCACACTCTTTGCTGAATGCGAGCAGTCGGTCAGAAAAGCCGCTCTTGGAAAACAGACCATAGAGTACGTGATAGCCTTGCCGGATAAAGCTGTTCTGGAGATCAACCGAAGCTGCGACCTTTTGCTGCAGCGCCGTGAGGACAGGCAGATCGACCGGTTTTTGATGGTACTTGCATTCTCCGATAAACAGCCGTTTATTCTGGCGGTCAACCGCCGCTACATCGATCTCCGTGTCAGCATTCAGATCGTTATGCCAATACGAGCCGATTCGGGAGGGAACGAACGCAAGCTGTCCGCTCCGGCAAAGCTCTGCAAAGATGTTCTTGCAGACATCTTCATACGCAAACGCGACAAAGCTGCTGATAAAGGTCTTTTGCAGCTCGTCCAACACGATTTGCTGATTGTCCAGTTCCAGTTCTCCCTTATACGGATAGACATATCGGAACCAGAAGCGGGTAAAGTTGTCCGATACAAAATACAGTCCTTTTCGGGAATGCTCCGGATTCTTTTCCGTGATCGGCGTGTCCTTCACAACAAAGCCCAGCTCGGACAGTGTTGCCAGATACGGCGAGATGGAGGGACTTTCCTGCTCAAGAACGCCGCAGATCTTACTCAGCTTATGATTGCCGTCCGCAATGACCCGGATGATGGAGAAATAATTGATCGGCGTCTGTACCTCATCGCGCAGCAGGAAGTTTGGCTCCTCGTATAGAAATCCGTTTTTGGACAGCACGATCGAGCGGATCTGATCGATCAGCGGTTCCTGCTCGGTAAAGAACTCCAGATATTTCGGCACACCGCCGGTCAGCGCATATTGCTGGACAGCCTGATCGAAGGGTAAGGACTGCGCGGCATAGACCGCCGTAAACGGCAGAGGCATTAAGCGGATCTGCGCTGTTCTTCTGCCATAGAGCGGACTGTCATAGGAAAGCGCGTGCTTTTTCATCATCCCGATCAGCGAACCGCTGAGGATCAGCATGACATTGCTGTCCTGTAAAAACTCATCCCAGATATTTTGCAGAATGGACGGGAAGGCCGGGTTTGTTTTGACCATGTATGGAAACTCATCAAGCACGATCACCTTTTTCTGGTCCGGCTGGTATGTTGCGACCGCACGAAACAGGTCAGCCCAATCAGAAAACGTCACATTGCCAAGCAGCGCATTCCCAGTGGCTCTTGCGATCACACCGGCCATTCGCTTCATGCTCTGCGCCTCAACCTCCTCCGTGGCGAGGAAATATACGGCAGGCTTATCCTTGATAAATTCCTTGATCAGCCGGGTCTTTCCGACGCGCCGCCGACCATAGATCACAACAAAGCCGCCGTCACGACGATATTCCTGTTCCAGCGTCTGCAATTCACTTTGCCGTCCAATAAATTTCATTTCGGCTCACGTCCTTTAATATATTTTCAATTATGCTAATTCGAATTATGCTATTAGTATGGCAGACGATTGTAAAAAAGTCAATCGAAACTTCTGTTTTAGTGAAACTATCTGATTTGGAGGGAATCCCCATGAAAGCAGCCAAGCTGACC
>ENA-OYZE01000538-OYZE01000538.1-human-gut-metagenome-genome-assembly--contig:-NODE-538-length-10520-cov-3.915624_pt1 | contig 10520 bp, 11 predicted proteins | sample MGYA00243259_ERZ653469 | MGnify/ENA primary metagenome ERZ653469 (study PRJEB26926, sample SAMN06164913) | human gut metagenome | biome: ENVO:00009003; feature: ENVO:2100002; material: ENVO:00002003...
GTTAGGAATGATTAGATATCACCCTTTGCAGATTGCATAGCAACCGTTAGAAGACTTTTGCTAAAATCACGAATTTACAAGCTAAACTATTGACAGATATTCTGGAATGTATTATGGTTATTGCGGGGAGATTGTAAGTTTTGATTAAAAATTATACGGGAAAGCAATACATTTCTATCCAACATGCGGTCATAGAAGTTGTATTCGTGATATTTTTTTTATTAAGGAGGAAAAAGACAGATGAAAAAGGCGATGTCAAAGCTGCTGGCCCTTGTATTGATGGCCTCAATGGTATTGACAGGATGCTCGTCGGGAAATGAGACAACCGACAACAGTGCACAATCCACTACAGGGACGCAGGAACAGGGTGAGGAAAGCGCAGAATCAGAAGATGCCATTACCAACCTGTATGTTCCGAAACTGGCAAGCAGAGAGCTGGAGACCTTCAACGTCCTTTATACCCAGCGGGCAGAGGACGGCGAGAACCTGACCAACCTGGTGGACGGCTTGCTGGAATCCGACACCAACGGCGAATTGGTTCCGTGTTTGGCAGAGGAGTGGGGCACCGAGGACGGCGGCAAAAACTGGACCTTTAAGCTGCGCGAGGGCGTCAAGTGGGTTGATGTCAACGGCAACGAGAAGGCGGACGTCGTTTCACAGGATTTTGCCACCGGTTTGGAGTGGATCCTGAACTTCTACAAGAACGATTCCAACAATACCACCATGCCCATTGAGATGATCAGCGGCGCCGGTGAGTATTATGAGTATACCAAGGCCCTCCCGGAGGAAGAGGCCAAAGCGCTGGATGCCAGCGAAGGTTCCAAATTCCGCGAGATGGTCGGCATTGAGACCCCGGACGACTACACCATTATCTACCACTGCATAACCGAAAAGCCATACTTTGACTCGCTGGCAGCTTATGCAGCGCTGTACCCAATGGCACAGGGAATGGTTGATGAAATCGGCAGTGTCGATGCAGTACAGGCGATGAACAATGAGAACATGTGGTACAACGGATGCTACACCATGACCTCCTACATTCAGGGCAATGAAAAAGTCTTTACCAAGAACCCACTGTATTGGGACACCGAGTGCAGCCGGTTTGATACCGTCACCTTCAGAATGGTGGAGTCCAACGATGTAGCGTTCCATCTCTATCAGACCAACGAAGTGGACTACGTTGAGTTGACAGAAAGCCAGCTGGTCACCATCGCTCGCGACGAGAACAACGAATATCACGACTATCTGATCCCGGATCTGCCATCCCACTACGCATACAACATCCTCTTCAACTATGACAAGAAGCTGGAGGACGGCAGCCCGGATACCGATTGGAACTACGCCATTGCAAACGAGAACTTCCGCAAATCCTGGTGGTACGGACTGGATCTGTCCGAGTACTACAAGCGCTACAACGCAATTGACCCGATGAGCAGTGAGAACAACTTCTATACGATGAAGGGCCTGGTTTATACCTCGGACGGTACCGACTACACCGAACTGGTAAGACAGGAGCTCGGTTTGCCGGAGCTCAACGGCGAAAAGATGGTTCGACTGGATGAAGAGAAGGCACAGCAGTGCAAAGAACAGGCCATTGAGGAGCTGACCGCCCTGGGCGTTACCTTCCCGATCGGTGTGGACTACTACATCCTGGGTTCCAACCAGACAGCGCTGGATACAGCAAACGTATTGGCACAGGCCATTGCAGACGGTCTGGGCGAGGACTATGTACAGCTGAACATCAAGACCTACGTCAGCAGCCAGAGAAACGAGGTTACCACTCCACAGCTGCAGTCGATCATCATCAACGGTTGGGGTGCTGACTACGCTGACCCACAGAACTATCTGAGCCAGATTGTATACGGCACCGAGACGGCGGCCTATTCGGATTCTGCCACCAACATCAACGACGTAGTAGAGTCGGAACAGACGCAGGACCTGCTTGACAGCTTCAGAGAGTTCACCGACATGGTTGCGACAGCGGATGCCATCACAGATAATCTGGATGACCGCTATCAAGCTTACGCTGAGGCCGAGGCATACATGCTCGATCATGTGCTGGTACTGCCTTGCTACTATAAATCCTCTTGGTGCCTGAGCCGCATCGATGTCAACAGCAAGATGCAGCCGATGTTTGGCAATACCGGCGACAAGATGAAGAACTGGAAAACCAACATCAACGGCTATACCAGCGAAGAAAAGGGAGTCAGCGAACAGATCGCAGCCTTTGCCGCAGAATAAACTTAGTTTCCCCCATTATACATCCTTCATAATAGGACAGCCCAACAAACTGTCCCAAAGGGACGTTGCAAACAAAGCAGCGTCCCTTTTTCTGTCCGGTTCTGGAAGATCTGATGTAAAAATGAAATTTTTTTTCGTGCTGACCAGTCAATGAGGATAAACAGGGCCCCCGTGCGCATAAGATGGACTACCGAATCAAAATGGACAGGGGAGGGAAGGCGCGTGAAGGGCTTACCGGAAGACCGGGCGGTGCGGTTGGCGCAGTACATCATTGAAAAGGACGCGACGGTGCGACAGGCGGCAAAAAGTTTTAGCATATCCAAGAGCACCGTCCACAAGGACGTGACCCAGCGGCTCAAGCAGTTGAGCCCAAGTTTGTATGCGCAGGTCAAAAAGGTGCTGGAGAAAAATAAACAAGAACGGCACATCCGCGGAGGATTGGCCACCAAGGAAAAATATGAGCAGCTGAGAATGCACCGCGAAAAGGGATAATTTGCCATATTAAAGCGTGAAAAACTGATAAAAAGGGAAAAGGCATCCTGTGGAAAATAGTTTAAATATACAAAAAACACAATAATTAGCATAAGAATTAAACAAAAAGGTTGATTTATGATTGCAAATTCAATATACTAGTACCTGTAATAACATTTCAGGATTTCCCAAAAGTGATTGTTTGTTCCAAATCTTCAAGGAATATCCGCTCGTCGACTGATAGGACGAAGTTATTACAGCTGAATTTGATATTTTCTTAATTATTGTCTTTTTCCCGTATAAGCAAAAAGCATCGGTCTTAGGACCGATGCTTTTTGCTTTCTGCGTTATTTTGCATAGAGGTTGCAGGAAGATAAAAAAATCCCTCCACCAAGAAGGTGGAGGGAATCTATCTCGGCCAAAAGCCAATTAGCAGAACTTGGATGGGTTGACTTTAACGCCAGGACCCATGGTGGTAGCCAGAACACAAGATTTTACGTACTGGCCTTTTGCAGCAGCCGGTTTTGCTTTGACAATTGCACCCATCAGGGTATCAAAGTTCTCCTGCAGCTTCTCAACACCGAAGGAAGCCTTGCCGATTGGGCAGTGGATGATGTTGGTCTTGTCCAGACGGTACTCGATCTTACCAGCTTTTGCTTCCTGAACAGCTTTTACAACGTCAGGAGTTACAGTGCCGGCTTTTGGAGAAGGCATCAAGCCTCTTGGACCGAGGATCTTACCGAGACGGCCAACAACGCCCATCATGTCAGGGCTTGCGATGACGACGTCGAAATCCATCCAGCCACCCTGGATTTTCTGCATGTACTCGTCTGCACCAGCGTAATCAGCGCCAGCAGCCAGAGCTGCGTCTACCTTGTCGCCTTTGCAGAATACCAGTACGCGGACAGTTTTGCCGGTGCCGTTTGGCAGAACAACCGCGCCACGAACCTGCTGCTCAGCGTGACGGGAGTCAACGCCCAGTCTTACGTGGATCTCTACAGTCTCATCAAATTTAGCCTTTGCAGTTTTCAGGCAGTTTTCAATAGCTTCAGTGGTGTCGTACAGGGCAGAGGTATCAACAACCTTTGTGCTGTCCTGATATTTTTTTCCGTGTTTCATTTTTAATTACTCCTCCTTATCCTGAGTGGTAAATGCGGAAATCTCCTCCCACCCGGGGAGTACTAGTCAACTACCTCGACGCCCATTGCGCGAGCAGAACCTGCGATCATGCTCATAGCAGATTCCAGGTTTGCAGCATTGAGGTCTGGCATCTTGATCTCAGCGATTTTCTGCAACTGTGCTTTTGTGATTTTTGCAACTTTGGTTTTGTTCGGAACGCCGGAACCGGACTCGATCTTGCACTCTTTCTTGATGAGCACAGAAGCCGGTGGGGTCTTGGTGATAAAGGTAAAGGAACGATCGGCATAAACGGTGATGACAACCGGGATGATCATGCCTGCTTCGTTTTTGGTTCTCTCATTGAATTCCTTGGTGAATGCCATGATGTTGACGCCATGCTGACCAAGAGCAGGGCCAACCGGCGGAGCCGGAGTTGCCTTTCCGGCAGGAATCTGCAGCTTAATGAAGCCGGTAACTTTCTGAGCCATTAGTAAATTGCACCTCCATAAAATGTGGTCAGCCGGGACAGTATATGATTTTTGTCCCTCCCACTTTGTTCGTTTTGCCCCATGCAAAGCGAACAGAAAACCCTTTCGGGCACGGCCGCAACCGGGTTAAAAGGTTTTGGCCACCTCATCAAGACGGTAATTATTCTATAGTCTCTACCTGATCCAGCTGGAGCTCTACGGGTGTCTCTCTTCCAAACATGGAAACGACAACCTTGACCATATTGCGGTCGGTGTCCAATTCTTCCACCACACCGATGAATCCGTCAAGATAGCCGTCGATGATTTTGACAGAGTCGCCAACTGCAAAGTTGACTTCCACCTGTTTTTTCTGCACACCAAGGGCGGCCACTTCCTCGTCGGAAAGCGGAACCGGTTTGGAGCCGGGTCCGACAAAGCCGGTCACACCGTGGATGTTGCGGACAACATACCAGGAATCATCTGTCATAATCATGTTGACAAGCACATAACCTGGGAAAATCTTGCGTTCCACTTCACGCTTCTTGTTGTCCTTGATCTCGACAACCTTTTCGGTAGGAACCATGACACCGGCGATCAGATCGTGTAGTTTGCGGTTCTCTACTGCATTTTCGATATCCGTTGCTACTTTGTTCTCATAACCGGAATAGGTATGCACAACATACCACTTTGGAGTTTCAGACATAAAGTTATCCCCCCGATGGTGTAGATCGTTGCTAAAGCTTTCTGCTTAGTGGAACAAACCGACGAGGGCATTGAAGATAAAATCAATAATTCCAATGCCAACGCTGAAGGCGATAAGCACAACGATGACGACGCCAGTATTGTTGAGCACCGTCTTGCGGCTTGGCCATACAACCTTTTTCAGTTCACTTTTGGTGTCCTTGAAAAAGCGTTTGATTCCAGAGGCGATACGTTTAAAAAAGCCTGGTTTTTTCTCATCAGCCATTTTTTAGCAGCCCGCCTTTCGCCTACTTGGTTTCTCTGTGAAGTGTGTGTTTGCGGCAGAACTTGCAGTATTTGTTCATCTCAAGTCTGTCAGGATCGTTTTTCTTGTTTTTCTTTGTGTTGTAATTACGCTGTTTGCACTCTGTGCAAGCTAAGGTAATTTTAGTCCTCATATCGGCACCTCCTGATTTAACGGAATTTTTTGCCTCCCTCGTAAAGGAAACGCTTGAATCTCCAACCGGACATAGGGGAACCTAAGTCTGTTGGTGGTGGATGGTTCATTTTTGGACATAAAAAAATAACCCTTTTAGAGGTAAAGTCATTTTACCACGTCCCGCACCCTCCCGTCAACGGCAATTTTGGCTTTTTTTCGGTCATGGGCAAATCTTTATGGATTTTGTCCACAGACGGGCGTGGCAGGTGGGGCTGTGATGGGCTAATTTGTGCGCTTTGATGGGAGATTTAGTTTGCAATAGGCATTTTTCCCTTTTAGAGGAAGAAAAGCAAGGCAATACCACCAAGTCCGAGGGGATCGTTCTAAGCAAAATGTTACAATGCTACCATTGCAAGAAGGAGGTTTTGTGTGTTACAATGAATAAATGCCGCAGGAGTGCGGATATATTGAAAGAAACAGGAGCTCTGCGCCGGAGAAGAACGGTCTTGTGTTCGGGCGCATTTTCTGTAAAAAGGAGCTGCTTTTTATGCCATGTCAAAAGAAGACTCGCGTCGCAGTACTGTTTGGCGGCGTTTCCAGTGAACATGAAATTTCCCTGTTGTCGGTGGAGTCGGTGCTGGCCAATCTCCCGGACAAATATGAGGTGCTGCGCATCGGCATCACCAAGGATGGCCGATGGGTAGAATATACCGGAAAAAATGACGAGATCACAAGCCAGAAGTGGGAGCATGACCCCACCTTGCGCACCGCCATCGTTTCTCCAGACCGCGCCAACAAGGGCGTGCTGCTGCTCTCCAATGCCGGTTGGGAGCTTGTTCCGGTGGACATCTGCTTCCCGGTACTGCACGGCAAACACGGAGAGGATGGAACCATTCAGGGACTGTTTCAGCTGGCGGGCATCCCGTTTGTTGGCTGCAACATGATTTCCAGCGCCAACTGCATGGACAAAGAGATGACCCACACCATTTTGGAGGCGCACGGCATCAAGATGGCCAAGTGGACGATTGTCAACCAGGAAAAGATGGAGCATTTTGAGGAGTTTGCCCGCGAAGCCGAGGAAAAACTGGGCTATCCAATGTTCGTCAAACCCGCAAATGCCGGTTCTTCGGTGGGAGTTGGCAAAGCGCACAACCGCGAGCAGCTCTTGGCAGCCTGCCAGACAGCCCTCAAGGAGGACTATAAGGCGGTGGTCGAGGAGTGCATCGAGATGCAGGAAGTGGAGACCGCAGTGCTGGGCAACGCCCATCCACAGGCCGCAGGGGTTGTGGGCGAACTGGTGCCGGTAGTCGAGTTCTATACATACGAGGCAAAGTATATTGACGGTACAACCGAACTGCATATTCCAGGCAGAGTCAGCGAGGAAACTTCGCGCAAGCTGCGGCAGACCGCCGAGAAGGCATTTGCTGCCATCGGCTGCGAGGGATTTGCCCGCATCGACTTCTTTGTCCGCAAAGGGGATGGGGAGGTTATCTTAAACGAGATCAACACCATCCCAGGCTTTACCTCGATCAGTATGTATCCAAAGCTGTGGGATTATTGCGGGGTACAGTACCCCGAATTGCTGGATCGCCTGATTCAGCTGGGCCTGCAGCGGGGAGAAAATTAACGCGAGAAAGGCGTGAAGCTTCATGGATAACAGAGCGATCGGCGTGTTCGACTCGGGGCTTGGAGGTTTGACAGCAGTCAAGGAACTGCACCGCTTGCTGCCCCACGAGGATATTGTCTATCTTGGGGATACCGGGCGGGTGCCGTACGGATCCCGCAGCCGCGAGACGATCATCAAGTATGCCCGTCAGGACATTGATTTTCTGCTCCAAAAGGATATCAAGATGGTGCTTGCCGCCTGTGGAACGGTCAGCTCCACTTTACCAAAGGAGATTTCCTCAAAGCTGCCGGTCCCCTATGCGGACATTGTGCAGCCAGCAGCTCAACAGGCCTGCGCGCTCACCTCGGGCGGGCGAATTGGCGTGGTGGGAACCAACGCCACCTTGCGCAGCAATGCCTTTGGCAAGGCAGTCCGTGCAATCCGCGCCGATGTGCGGGTGTTTGGCAACCCATGTCCGCTGCTGGTGCATCTGGTGGAAAATGGCATGATTCAGCCAGACAACCAGATCACCAACCTCACGGTACAGATGTATCTTGAGCCGCTGGTGCGGGAACAAATCGACACCCTCATCCTGGGGTGCACCCACTACCCGCTGCTCTATGACATCTTTAACCGCCTGCTCGATTATCGGGTTACGCTGATTGACCCCGGGCGCTGCGCCGCTGCCTATGTGCAGCGATACCTGATGCGGCATGACCTGTTGGCACAGCGCGACCGCCCCGGAATCACCGAATACAACGTCACCGACGAAACGGACACCTTTGGCAAGACGGCCTCCATCTTTTTGGGACAGGAAGTGTCCGGCACGGTCAACCGTGTCGAGCTTGTGGGATAGTTTTTTTAGCGCAATCATAGGGAAGGAACCAAGGGAAAAGGAAAATGGAACAAGCGTTGCACGATATCAAAAAAGATGTCCTCATCACTGTGAAGGGGACCCAGAGGGTCAGCGGCGAAACCGATGTGACCGAGATGATCACCACCGGACATTTTTACCGGAAAAATAAGCTGTATTATATCAGCTACAAGGAGACCGACGCTACCGGATATGGCGGCTGCCGCACGACTTTGAAGGTGGGTCCGAGCGACAAGGTGACCATCACCCGCTTTGGATGGTCGCGCTCACAGCTAATCGTCGAGGCGGGTGTCCGCCACCAGTGCCAGTACGACACCGGCTTTGGTGAGATGACCATCGGCGTGATGGGTACCCGCTTTGAAAATGACCTGAGCGAGCGCGGGGGCAAGATCTCGTTTGGCTACACGTTGGACATTGAGGCCAGCGTAGCCAGCGAAAACACCATCAGCATCAATATCCAGGAAATCCTGGCAAACTAAACGATCATGAAAGATTGCCAAGAGGGGAAGAGAGTGCGCTTTCCTCTTTTGGCGTTGCCGCTTTTTTGCACAAAGGAATGACAAAAGAAAGGAACGAGGAGAATGGAGAACAAAAACTTTGTACAGGAGGCCATGCAGGAAGTCAATACTCTGCTGCACACCGCCTTCACCGCCGCCATGCAAAAGGGATTGCTGCCCGAGCATGAGATCCCGGCTTTCACCGTAGAGATCCCGGCGGAGACTACCCATGGAGATTTTGCCAGCAATGCGGCAATGGTCAGCGCAAAGGCTTTCCGCATGGCTCCGGTCAAGATTGCAAATGCTCTGGCAGAGTGCATCGACTGCGCGTCTTCCCGCTATATTGACCGGGTGGAAATCGCAGGCCCGGGCTTTATCAACTTTTTTGTCAACAAGGCGTGGTTTGCCGACATCGTAGCGGGTGTGCTGGCAGCTGGAGAGCAGTACGGCCGTTCCAACTACGGCAAGGGCGAGAAGGTTATGGTGGAATTTGTTTCTGCAAACCCCACCGGCCCGATGCATATGGGCAATGCCCGCGGCGGAGCAATCGGAGACTGCCTGGCTGCGGCGCTCGATGCTTGCGGTTATGACGTCACCCGCGAATTTTACATCAACGATGCGGGCAACCAGATCGAAAAATTTGGACTCTCGCTCGAAGCAAGATATTTGCAGATCTACAAGGGCGAGGATGCTGTCGAGTTCCCGGAGGACGGCTACCATGGAGAGGACATCAAGGAGCGCGCGCAGCAGTATGCCGATCAGTACGGCGACAAGCTGCTCAACGTCAGTGAGCCGGAGCGCCGCCAGGCCCTCATCGACTTTGCACTGCCCAGAAACATCGAGAAGCTGCGCACCGACCTGGAAAAATATCGCATCACCTATGATGTGTGGTTCCCGGAGAGCACCCTGCACAAATCGGGCGCCGTCAAGGCGGTGGTCGACGAATTGGCCAGCCGTGGCTTGACCTATGAGAAGGACGGAGCAATCTGGTACAAGGCAACCGAGTTTGGCGGAGAGAAGGACGAGGTTTTGGTCCGCGCAAACGGCAACCCGACCTACTTCACAGCAGATATCGCTTATCACAAAAATAAATTTGTAGACCGCCACTTTGACCGGGTCATCAACGTGTGGGGTGCAGATCACCACGGCCACGTTGCAAGACTGAAGGGCGCCATGAATGCCATTGGGCTGGACGGAGACAAGCTGGACATCGTGCTCATGCAGCTGGTACGCCTGATGAAGGACGGCGAGCCGTACCGCATGAGTAAGCGTACCGGCAAGTCGATCACCCTGTCCGACCTGATTGATCTGGTGCCGATCGATGCAGCAAGATTCTTCTTTAACATGCGCGAGCCAAATTCCACCCTCGACTTCGATCTGGATCTGGCGGTGGAGGAATCCTCTCAGAACCCGGTATACTATGTGCAGTACGCCCATGCCAGAATCTGCTCGATTCTCAAGAACCTCACCGCACAGAACATCCATCCAACAAGCTGCACCCAGCAGGAATTGGAGCGCCTGACCCAGCCGGAAGAGGTTGAGCTGATCCGCAAGCTTGCCCAGTGCCCGCAGGAGATCATCAACGCCGCCAAGAACTATGACCCGGCTAGAATGACCCACTACCTGATGGATGTGGCGACCCTGTTCCACAAATTCTACAACGCTTGCCGCGTACAGGTAGAGGATGAGAGCCTGATGCAGGCGCGCATCTCGCTGTGTCTGGCAACCCGCGTTGTGCTGGAAAATATGCTCAAGCTGCTCAAGATCACCGCTCCAGAAAGCATGTAAGCTTGAGACAAGTGGCAAAATAAAAAGGAGAAGAAGATGGAAGACCCTCTTTCGCGACTTACCAAGCCCCTTTTGACCGATGGGGCGGCAAAGACAAACCTGTGGCTGGACGGCATGCCGATGTACAGCAGCCCCGCCGAATGGATGGTGCAAAATCCCGACCGGGTACAAAAGCTGCAACAGCGCTTTTTGCAGGCCGGCAGCCAGCTGCTGTGCACCCCGACTGCCCAAGCCAATGCCGATATGCTCCAGCAGTGGGGCCAGCAGGACAGGTGCGAGGAATATAATGCTGTCTCTTATACACATCTCCGAGCCCACGAGACAGGCAGAAATCTCG
>ENA-OYZE01000540-OYZE01000540.1-human-gut-metagenome-genome-assembly--contig:-NODE-540-length-10488-cov-3.839643_pt1 | contig 10488 bp, 6 predicted proteins | sample MGYA00243259_ERZ653469 | MGnify/ENA primary metagenome ERZ653469 (study PRJEB26926, sample SAMN06164913) | human gut metagenome | biome: ENVO:00009003; feature: ENVO:2100002; material: ENVO:00002003...
CCTTATCGTCGGCAGCGTCAGATGTGTATAAGAGACAGTTCTGGAGCTGCGCGAAAGCGAAGCTCATCTCGTTCTCGGCCTGTTTCTTTTCTTTTTCAAATTTGGCGGCGTTTTCCTCATAGGTCTGCTTCGCGTCGGCCAGCTTTTTTTCGCCGTCTGCCAGCTCCTGTTCGCCATCGGCCAGCTTCTGTTCATTTTCCTCGATCGTCCGCTGCCCATCCACCAGCTTCTGGTATGCGTCGGCCAGTTCCTGCTCCGCCTCCTGCTTTGCGTCGGCCAGAGAAACAACGCCGTCAGCATACGTCTGATGCGCGTCTTCCAGCTCCTGCTTCGCGTCGGCAAGCTCCTGCTTTGCATCGGCCAACTCCTGCTGCTTTTCATCCAGCGTTTCACGCGCGTCGGAGAGCGTCTGCTCGGCCTCTTCATAGAGGCGATCGCTGCGCCCATAAGCCGCGCTCTCGGCAAGCTGCGTGACCCACGGCTCAGCAGCGTCAATGCAGGCGGTATATTCGTCGGAATAGACCTCACCCTGCCGGTCAGCCAGCCGCAGATAGAGCGACGTCTCATAATCCAGCGCAAACGCCTCCGGCAGGATGTACACGAATGACGAAAGCGTTCCGCTGCCGATGGAGGTGCCGCCGCGTTCATAATTGATGTATAAAACGCTCTTGGCGATTCCGACGATGGTGAATTCCCGCCGGTTGAAGCTGTCCAGCGTATCTTCGTCGTTCTCTTCCGTCAGAACGACTGTTTTTCCGAGATCCTTTTCGGAATACAGCAGCCCGTCAGCCAGACATTCCTCCGACGTCTGCGGAAATCTTCCACATTTTAAGCCCGGCAGGTCGATCTGCTCAGGCAGCGACAAAAATCTGCACGGCTTCGCCGCCCCATCTGCGACGGAGGCCAGCGCGTCTGCGCTCTTTTCCCCCTCGCAGGCCGCCACGCGCGCATCGGCGGCGAGCGCTTCCGCGTCCGTTTCGTCAAAGCCGACCGTGCTGACGAGGCGGAAATCATACATCCGGTGCGCCTCGGCATAGTCGTCCAGCGTATGTACCATTGCGGTCTTTGTCAGCCGCAGGCCGCAGAAAAATCCCACGCCCAGCGCGACGATCGCCGCGATCGCCAGAAACCGGGTGAGACTGCTGCGGATCTGGCGCATTGTCAGTTTCAGCATACCCGTCACCATTCGATGCTTTCCACCGGCACGGGCGCTGCGTTTTGCCGCACGTCGGTGATCTGGCCGCTTCTGACGCGGATGACGCGGTCGGCCATGGCGGTCAGGGCGGAATTGTGCGTGATGATCACGACAGTCATGCCGTTTTCCCGGCTCTGCTTCTGCAAAAGCGCAAGGATCTGCTTGCCGGTCTGGTAGTCAAGCGCGCCGGTCGGCTCGTCGCACAGCAGCAGCCGCGGCCGTTTGGCCAGCGCACGCGCGATGGCCACGCGCTGCTGCTCGCCGCCGGAAAGCTCCGCCGGGAAGCGCTTTTCCCGGTCGGCCAGGCCGACCAGCTCGAGCACCTGCGGCACGCGGCGGCGGATCTCCTTATTGGATGCCCCCACCACACGCATGGCAAACGCAACATTTTCATACACCGTCATTTTGTCGATCAGGCGGAAATCCTGAAAAATGACGCCCAGTGTCCGGCGCAGCTTCGGCAGCTTGCGGCGCTTAATGCCCTGCATGTCAAAGCCGTTGACCGTGATCTGTCCGGATGTGGGGCTCAGCTCGCCGGTGATCAGTTTGATGATCGTCGTCTTGCCGGAGCCGGACGGCCCGACCAGAAACACGAACTCGCCCTCATTGATCGTAAAACTGATCCCATTGAGGGCCGCAGCCTCCGTATTTCCGTAGACCATCTTCACATCGTTCATTTGAACCATAAGATGTCCTCCAATATGTTGGGCTTACGCCCGCCCGGGTGCACGGTCAGAACTTGGCAGTGTTCTGAGAGTCGAGGTATTTCTTTACCATGACCGCGACCTTGAAGAGGATCGCATCCTCAAACTCGCGCAGATCCAGGCCCGTAATCTTCTTGACTTTCTCCAACCGGTATACCAAAGTGTTTCGATGGACGTAGAGCTTGCGCGCCGTCTCCGAAACGTTGAGGTTGTTCTCAAAGAAGCGATTGATCGTGTCGAGCGTGTCCTCATCGAGTGCCTCGATGGGGTTTTTCTTGAACGCTTCGGACAGGAACATCTCGCACAGCGTTGTCGGCAGCTGATAAATGATGCGGCCGATGCCGAGGTTATCATAATGAATGACCGGCTTTTCGTTTTCAAACACTTTGCCGACCTCGATGGCGACCTGCGCCTCCTTGTAGCGGTCGGCCAGCTCGCGCAGGTGATTGGCCGTAGTGCCGATGCCGATGACCGTCTGCACGCGCAGCTCCGTGTGTACGGCGTGCTCAATGCTCTCGGCCAGCGCGCAGATATCCTCCGAGGTCTCGTCCGGCGTCATTTCCTTAATGACGACAATGTCCGACTCACTCACGCTGAGCACAAAATCATGCTGCCGGTCCGGGAACATATTCTGGATCAGCTCGAGCACAGCGATATCTGTCACGTTCACCTGACGCACCAGCAGCACGGCGCGCGGCACGTCGGTGGTAAAATGCAGCTCCTTGGCGCGCACATATACGTCGCCGGGGAGAATGTTGTCCGAAATGATGTTTTTGACGAAAGCGGCTTTGTTGTGCTTTTCCTCAAAGTTTGTGCTGGCCTCCGTCATGCCGACGGCCGCGAGAATGCAGATGCTGCGCGCCGTCTGATCATTGCCCTCGACAAACACGGCATACTCGAAGCGCGCCGTGCTGGCAGACAGGATCTTATACGTGCGCGTGTCCGTTGCAAACAGCTGCTCCTGCACTTCGCCCACTGCGGCCTGAAAGTCATCCAGACGCGAGCCGATCATCGAAAGCTCACTGCAGGCAATGACAAACCCCTGCTCGTCCACAACACCGATGCAGCGCGTGGTGGCATCTTTCATCTGAACGATCACGCCCTGAAAAATTCTGCTCGACATATCTTTTCCTCCTACGAACGGCCGCCGCAGTCTCCCACAGCACCTACCAATTTCCTACTTTACATAATAGCCGATTTATGTGCATTTTTCAATAGAAAAATGGTCGTTTTTTGTGAATAATTTTCGAAATTTCGTGAGATAGTCGGATAATTTCCCGAACTTTTGTAAATTTTCACGAAGTTGGCAGCGAAAAAACAAGCATCGCCTCTTCCGGGCTCAATTCCCGGTAAGTACCCGGTGACAACGCAGGATCGAGCGTCAGAGCCCCGATCGACAGCCGGTGCAGCTGCAAAACCGGCGTCCCGCAGCCGGCCAGCATCCGCTTGACCATGTGGTATTTCCCCTCATAAACCGTGACGCGGCAGCCCCCCTGCTCCGGCAGGCGCTCGAGTCGGGCCGGCAGGCACTGCGTCCCGTCGCCAAGGACGACACCCTGCGCAAAACGATCCACATCCGCGCTTGTGGGCTGGCCGTCCGTGCGCGCGAAATAGACCTTCGGAACGTGCTTTTTCGGCGTGATGACGCGGTGGACATAGTCGCCATCGTCCGTGATGAGCAGCAGGCCGGTCGTGTCCTTATCGAGCCGCCCGGCGGGCACGAGCCCGAAACGCCGCAGCTCCGGCGGGAACAAATCCAGCACCGTCGGCTGACTGCGGTCGGCCGTCGCGGTGAGAATGCCGGCGGGCTTATGAAGCATATAGTAATGATACGCCTGATAACGCAAGGGCTGTCCGCGCAGACAGACGACCGCCGTTTCCGCGACCTTCTGCTCAGGCGCGCGTGCGGGCACTCCATCGACCGTTACCTCGCCGCGACGGATATACGCCTTGGCTTCGCGCCGGGAAGCGGCGCCGGTATCAGCCAGGTATTTGTCCAGACGGATCACGCGCTCCCCCTCCTTTGCGGGCATTTGGGTTCATTATAACATATCCGGCGGCAAATTTGAATAGGCTTGTTCCGAGGTGTGGTTATGAAGATCAAATCCCTTCACTGGACAAGACGAACCGTCGTGTTTGCGCTCATCGGTCTGGCCGTGCTGCTGGCGCTGGCCGTCATCTGGCGCAGCAATGACGGCGTGCTCTCGGCGCACTACAACGTCACAACGACCGACGGGCGCATCGCCTATCTGCAGGCGCTTGGCTGGGCGGCGGACCCTGCGACCGAAACCATGCAGGAGATCGTGATCCCGCGCGTGTTCAGCGGCGTATTCAGCGATTACAACACCCTGCAAAAGCAGCAGGGCTTCGACCTGTCCACTTACGCCGGCGAGACGTGCACGACCTATACTTATCGCGTGATGAACTACGAGGGCTCGACGGACACCGTGCTCGCGCAGCTGTTTATCTACCGCAACCGCGTCATCGGCGGCGACATTCACGCGACGGCCATGGACGGTTTCATGCACGGTCTGCGGTAAACGGGCAAAAAAATCCCGGCACATAGCGTGCCGGGATTTTTTTGCATTGTTTGCCTCAGGCGAGCGCCGTCCAGCGCTCAATACCGGCCAGTTCCGTAAAGGTGTGGCCCGCCGATGCCTCGATGACATCGGCATAGTACCAGGCGTCCGGCATGACATCCGCAAAATGCGATGCCGCCTGCGCATGGGCCTGCACAAACGTCAGGTCACAGCTGCGGCCGAGCACACGGTTGAGGATGGACACCGCCTCGGCGCGCGTGATGGTCTGGTTCGGATGGAACGTGCCGTCCGTGAAGCCGCTGACCCAGCCGTTGGCATAGGCCGTGGCGACCGCATCATAGTACCAGCTGCGGCCGACATCGGAAAACGGCATGCCGCCCGACGCATTCACACCATAGATCCCGGCGAGAATGGTCACGAACTGCGCACGGCTGATGGCCTGATTCGGTTGGAACGTGCCGTCGCCGCAGCCATTGATGGCGCCGGCGTTGGCCAGCGTGCTGACCGCGACCGTGTACCACTGGCCGGCCGGAACATCGCGGAAGCCATTGCTGCTGCAGTCGTACTGCTTGTGCGCCTGCTCAGTCATGAGCTCGTAGAGCATCTGAGCCGCCTCGGCGCGCGTGAGTGTGCCGGTCGGCGCGAAGGTAGTTATAGTGCAGCCGGAAACATACGCGTTGTGGCTGGCGGTATCCAGCAGACCCGTGGACTGCGTCGGTTCGGGCTCCGTGCCGGAACCGCCCTGGCTACTGGAACCACCCTGGCTACCGGAACCACCCTGGCTACCGGAACCGCCCTGGTTACCGGAGCCGCCCTGATTGTTCGCCATCTGGGAGATGTACTTTTCCAGCAGTGTCATAGCCTGCTGGAGCGTGATGGTGCGGCTGTTATAGAGTGCGCAGATAATGGTCACAACGTTCTTCAGGTTCATGTTCGTCGAGGAGATGAGCTGGGACAGAAGCTGCGCGATCTGATCATTCGTGAGGATGCTGCCCGCAATCCCCGTCAGGATGGCATGGATGCCCGTCTGCGTCACACCGAAAGCCTTGAGAATCTCGGCAAGTGCCTGCTGGGCGGCATCACTGTTGGCACCGCCGGCGGCAATATCACCGACGACCTGACCGAAGTTGATGTTCACCGTGTTGCCGGTGATGGTGATGATGCCGTGCATATAGTTGTTGTTGCTGGCGATATCCTTGAACAGATCGCCCACATCCACGTTCACAATGCCGTGGATAAAGTTGCTGTCACTGGCAATGTGGTCGACCAGGTCGCCCACGTCCACGCCGACAATGCCGTGGATGAAGTTATCGCCGTTGACGATGCGGAGCTGGTCAAGAATGTGGGAGAGGACCGTGTCATTGTCCGTAAGAGCGGTCGTCACCGTGTCGGCCGCATCCTTGTCGACGGCCAGCGTAGCGGCAGCGGATTTCATGAGCTCGACCGCAGTGCCGTCACGGATGGTCTGGTCACTGTCAAGCGCGCAGATCACGGATGCCATACCGGCAAGATCAAACGCACCGGTCTTGACGAGCTGCATGGTAAAGGTCTGCGCATCATCCGCTGACAGGCTCTGCTGCGCGATACCGGAGACGATCACATCCGTCTGGCTGTCCGGGATGCCGGCGGCCTTGCAGATGTTCGTCAGGATCGTGCGCGCATGTTCGCCGTCTAGGTCATCCGCCTTGGCGTCCATGATGGCTGCGCCGAAGTTGATGTTGATAACGTTGCCGCTGACGGTCACGATGCCGTGCGTATAGTTGCAGCCGCTGGCGATGTTATCAAACAGGTCGCCGGTCTTGACGCCGACGATGCCGTGGATAAAGTTGCTGTTGCTGACGATGTGATCAACGAGGTCGTTGATGTTCACGCTCACGATGCCGTGAATGAAGTTATCCCCGTCGACAATGTGGATGCTGTCGAGAATGTGCGAGAGCGCGGATACATTGCCCTTGCCCTGCAGAGGCTGGATGCCGAGCGCCGCCGCAACGGTCACGGCCGCGTCGCGAAACAGCTGCGCCGCCGTGCTGACGTCGAGCAGGCCGCTGTCCGTCAGGCTGCCAAGCAGAGCCGTGATGTCCGTCAGGCTGATTTTCCCGGTCGCAGCAAGCTGATCGACCATGGCGGATGCCTGATCGTCGCTGAGCGTGCCGGCCGCGATGGCGTTGACGATGCCGTTGCTCTGGATCTGGGTCATGCCGGCATCCGTGAGCAAATCGGTCAGGAACGTGCGGGCGGTCTCACCGCTCGCGTCCTGCTGCTGCGCATTTTGGAAAGCAAGACCGAAGTTGATATTGATGCGGTTATCGACCACGGTCACGATGCCGTGCGTGTAATTACTGTTGCTGGCGATGTTCTTGAACAGATCGCCGACCGTCACGCGCACGATGCCGTGGGTGAAATTGCTGTCGCTGCCGATATGGTCGACCAGATCTTTGATGTTCACGCCGACGATGCCGTGGATAAAGTTATCGTCGTTGGCGATGCCGATCTGGCTCAGGATCTCGCTGAGCAGACCGTTGTGCAGCTGGCCATAGGCCGTGTCGGATGTGCTGCTCTCCGCTTCCGTGTCTGCCGCGAAAGCCGGGACTGCAGCGAGGCTGAATGCCAGCACGAGGGCCAGTATCAGACTCAACGTCTTGCGCATTTTTTTCATAGGATTTTGCCTCCTTTAAGTTCCAGGTAAGCATACAAGGAAAAGGTGCCGGCAAAATGTCGGACACAGGCGCCCGCGTCCCATCGGTGCGGAGCCCGGAGCCTTTTTCTACCACGAAATATAGGCCGCAATTATTAAAAACGCATTAGGAAAGTAATTAAAGTTTCGATTATGAAACAATTTTATCGAAAAACAAAAAAATTCCTCCCCGGCCGAAGCCGGAGAGGAATTCAGAAAACCGGAAATTACTCGTTGATGGCGATGACAACACCGGAACCAACGGTACGGCCGCCTTCACGGATAGCGAAGCGCAGGCCAACCTCGATCGCGATCGGGGTGATCAGCTCGACGTCCATGTCGACGTTATCGCCGGGCATGCACATCTCAACACCCTCGGGGAGGTTGATGACGCCGGTCACGTCGGTGGTACGGAAGTAGAACTGGGGACGATAGTTGTTGAAGAACGGGGTGTGACGGCCGCCCTCTTCCTTGGACAGGACGTAAACCTGGCCCTTGAACTTGGTGTGGGGGTGGATGGACTTCGGAGCAGCGAGAACCTGGCCACGCTCGACGCCCTTCTTGTCGATGCCGCGGAGCAGGCAGCCGACGTTGTCGCCAGCCTCGGCGAACTCGAGGGTCTTGTGGAACATCTCGGTGCCGGTGACGGTGGTCTCCTGGGTGTCCTTGATGCCGACGATCTCAACCTTATCGCCAACCTTGACGGTGCCACGCTCGACACGGCCGGTAACGACGGTGCCACGGCCGGAGATGGTGAACACGTCCTCGATGGGCATCAGGAACGGCTTGTCAGCGGCACGGTCCGGAGTCTTGATCCAGGTGTCAACAGCGTCCATGAGCTCCCAGATGCAGGCATACTCGGGGGCCTTCGGATCGGTGGAGTCGGAGATCAGAGCGTTCAGAGCGGAGCCCTTGATGATCGGGGTGTCGTCGCCCGGGAAGTCGTACTTGTCGAGCAGCTCACGAACTTCCATCTCGACGAGCTCGAGCAGCTCGGGATCGTCGACCTGGTCAACCTTGTTCAGGAACACCAGCACGTACGGAACGTTAACCTGACGGGCGAGCAGCAGGTGCTCACGGGTCTGAGCCATCGGGCCGTCGGAAGCAGCGATAACGAGGATCGCGCCGTCCATCTGAGCAGCGCCGGTGATCATGTTCTTGATATAGTCGGCGTGGCCCGGGCAGTCGACGTGCGCATAGTGGCGGCCCTTGATCTCGGTGCCGTCGGCGCCGATGCGGTCGTCGGTCTGGTACTCAACGTGAGCGGTGTTGATCGTGATGCCACGAGCCTTTTCTTCCGGAGCCTTATCGATCTGGTCGTAGGCGGCGAACTCGGCGCTGTTCGGGTCAGCCAGGGACAGAACCTTGGTGATCGCAGCGGTCAGGGTGGTCTTGCCGTGGTCGATATGGCCGATGGTGCCGATATTGACATGGGGCTTGGTTCTATTGTACATCTGCTTTGCCATTAGAATATCCTCCTAATTCTAAAATAATGTCGTGACTTACTCTCTTATAAGGCACATTGTGCCGGTTGCGCAGGTCAGTTGCTGCCGTGGATGATCTTCTCCTGAAGCGACTTCGGCAGCTCTACGAAGTGGCTGGGCTCCATGCTGTAGGTCGCGCGGCCCTGCGTTTTGCTGCGCAGATCGGTCGCATAGCCGAACATGGATGCCAGCGGCACGTTTGCAGTGACGATCGCCGCACCGTTGCGGATGTCCGTGCCGGCGATCTGACCGCGGCGGGCATTGATATCGCCCATGACGTCGCCCATATAGCTTTCCGGCGCCGTAACGACGACCTTCATGATGGGTTCGAGGAGCGTCGGGCCCGCCTTCTGGCAGGCTTCCTTGAATGCCATGCTGCCGCAGATCTTAAACGCCATCTCGGACGAGTCGACCTCGTGATACGAGCCGTCGAGCAGCGTGACTTTCACGTCCACGACCTCGTAGCCCGCAAGCACGCCGGCCTGCATCGCGCCCTGGATGCCCTGATCCACACAGGGGATAAACTCTTTCGGGATCGCACCGCCGGTGATCTGGTTGATGAACTCGTAGCCCTTGCCGGGTTCGTTGGGTTCCACCATGAGCTTGACGTGTGCAAACTGGCCTTTGCCGCCGGTCTGGCGCGCGTAGCGCGTGTCCACCGTAGCGGCCTTGGTGACGGTCTCCTTGTAGGAAACCTGAGGTCTGCCGACATTCGCCTCGACGCGGAACTCGCGCAGAAGGCGATCGACGATGATCTCCAGATGGAGCTCGCCCATGCCGGCGATGATGGTCTGGCCCGTTTCCTCGTCCGTGTAGGCCTTGAAGGTGGGGTCTTCCTCGGCAAGCTTGCCGAGGGCGATGTCCATCTTCTCCTGCCCGGCCTTGGTCTTGGGCTCGATTGCTACGCGGATAACCGGTTCCGGGAACTCCATCGACTCGAGCACGATCGGGTACTTTTCGTCGCAGAGCGTGTCGCCGGTCGTCGTATTCTTGAGGCCGACCGCCGCCGCGATGTCACCGGAATACACCTGCGTGATATCCTCACGGTGGTTGGCATGCATCAAAAGGATGCGGCCCAGACGCTCGCGCTGGCCCTTGGTGGAGTTCAGGACGGACTTGCCGGCTTCGATCGTGCCGGAATAGACACGGAAGAACGCCAGACGGCCGACGTACGGGTCGGTCATGATCTTGAAGGCCAGAGCGGAGAACGGCGCGGAATCGTCCGCAGCGCGGTGCTCGACCTCATCCGTCTTGGGCACCGTGCCGGTGATCGGCGGGATGTCCAGCGGGGACGGGAGGTAGTCGAGGACTGCGTCCAGCAGGAGCTGGATGCCTTTGTTCTTGTATGCGGATCCGCAGAATACCGGGAACAGTGCGCAGTCAAGAACCTGCTTACGGATGGAAGCTTTGATCTCGTCGATGGTCAGTTCCTGGCCGTCGAGGTATTTTTCCATCAGTTCATCGCTGCCTTCAGCAGCAACTTCGCAGATCTTGTCGCGGAGTTCTTCAGCCTGATCTCTCAGGTCTTCCGGGATTTCTTCTACATGGATGTTCTGTCCAAGGTCGTCTTCATACATTTCAGCCTTCATTGTCAGCAGGTCGATGATGCCTTTGAAGGTATCCTGCTTGCCGATTGGAAGCTGCATTGGAATTGCCTTAGCATGAAGGCGGATATCCATGGTTTTTACTGCATGGAGGAAGTCAGCGCCTACGGTATCCATCTTGTTGATGAATGCAATACGCGGAACACGATAGTGATCTGCCTGTCTCCATACGGTTTCGGACTGGGTCTGGACGCCGTCTTTAGCGCTGAATACAGCTACGGAACCGTCGAGTACGCGCAGGGAACGTTCAACTTCTACTGTGAAGTCTACGTGCCCTGGGGTGTCGA
>ENA-OYZE01000547-OYZE01000547.1-human-gut-metagenome-genome-assembly--contig:-NODE-547-length-10329-cov-11.996593_pt1 | contig 10329 bp, 5 predicted proteins | sample MGYA00243259_ERZ653469 | MGnify/ENA primary metagenome ERZ653469 (study PRJEB26926, sample SAMN06164913) | human gut metagenome | biome: ENVO:00009003; feature: ENVO:2100002; material: ENVO:00002003...
TTTTTATTTTTATATATCCTTTTTTTCTTTCTGATCCGTCTATTATATAGAAAGAACATTTCGGAGGCGAAAAAATGAAGAGAATTGCTTCAATTGTTTTATCGGTTTTGCTTTTGTTTCCTTTGATCCACATACCTGAGTCAAAAGAAAAGACTTTTGGTGACGGATATAACGGCGCTTCATTGGAAAGTTCCGTTTATACGTCCATCCCGTTTTCGACGAAGGAAGATGAGGAGATCTCGATCGAAGGCGGGATGCCCTTGTATTACAACACATCGTCCCGTACAAACACCTGTGCAAATGTAGCCGGTGCCATTTTGCTCGGTTATTATGATAAGACATATGATGAGCTCATCGAAAATTTCACCGCGGCAAGAGTAATTCGCGGAAAAGTGCTATATGCGAAGCAAACTCAAGCGGTCGAAAATGTGATGGCTCGTCTTTATGTAACGATGAAGACGAATATTACCGAAGGCGGAACCACGATCCGCAATTTTAAGACAGGGCAGCAGACATATGTAAACGAGCAGGGGAGAAACATTTCATATCGCCAAGTCATCAGGGATGAACGATTGCTTGATGATCCGTTCAGGCAGGCTATCCAAAATGAGCAGCCGATCGCTTTGTTTGTTTCAAAATATACTTTGATCTCAACGAACGCACTGAACGCCGATACGGACAGAGAAGAGTTTTATAAGCAATTATATGTGGGGGATCATATCGTCATCTGTTACGGATTACGGACGATCCGATATTATGATGCTTCCGGGAAAATGACAAACGAGTTAAATTTGCTTCTTGTCGCTACCGGTTACGAACATAGCCCGACGGGATACATCTTGATCGATGACTACGGAACATTGGTCGATGGTTACAGTGTAGAAATCTATTGAGGAGGACTTAAATATGAGACGTTCCGATCGTAAAATTCAACGAGACATTCAGAAGAGGATAAAGGCAGGCGTACAGCCGTTTGATGTCTGGTACAGTGAACATGAAGAAAAGATAACGAGCTGTATCGGCACAGAGCAGACAGAGGATGAGGAACTCGGCACGGCGAAGATCAAGCGCCGCTTCCCCATGGCCGCTCGGATCGCCTGTGTCGCGATAGCGGTCCTAACCATTGCTATTGCAATATTGATCTTGCTTCAGCATAATAATTCCGTGGTTGAAAATAAACCCTTCGGAGAAGATCAGGTGCAAAATATTACCTTAGAGGAGAAAGAGTTAGAACGGGTATTCGATCAGCTCCCTCAATTGGGCAACCTGGAGAATGTCAGCGGTATCAGATCGGTCTATCGTAAAGACAAATCAACAGTAATGGTCTCCGTCAATGGAGAGATAGAGACGAAAAACGATTTTTATATCGTTGATATGAGGATGCTGTTTAATGATAATTTCGTATTTCTTGATAAGTGGGAATATAGCGAACTGACGCAAGCGATCACGGTGGGGGAAACATCGATTGAATATGATTCATTCGGAACGGACAGCTTTGGATTATATGTATACTTGGCAGTCACGGAAGTGGAAAATACGACAATATATTGGAAGGTGAGTTGTATTGAAGGGCGATTTGACGAATGGCTGCAAATCATGTTTGAGTAAAAACCGCTTTCACGATAAGCATAGAATCAAGTTTCTTGACAACAAAAAATAATATGGAGGAAAGTTATGAAAAAGGTAATTGTAACACTGATGAGCATTATGATAATGCTGATCGCAGTCATGGGCCTTGCTGCCTGTGGGGAAAAGAATGACAAACCCGAAAAGTACGATGTAGCGATCCGCGTCGGTTGTTCGGATGGAACGGTCTACGAATTCCCTGTCGGCAAAGATGAATTGCATATCGAAATACCCTATGACGGAGTAGAACGGAAATTTGGCGTTCACACCTATAATCTGCCCGATCATCCCCGTTGGAGTGATGAATGGCTTGCGCCAAGTGGCGAGGGAGCAAATGTATTTAATTCTCATCAATCAATCCTGAATGAGGGGAAATGGGTTCCTATAGAATTTGTTTGTGAAAGAGGGCTATATCTTTATGATTGTTACGCCGACTCAACTTCAGATATTTGGAATTTTAGGTCAATCAAACTTTTTATCAATATAATATAAATCGAAGGAGAAATATCATGAGTATAACGGGAAATAATACGGCTTTTATATGGTAAAAGAGGTCAAGCTTTTTGACCACAAAAAATAAAATGGAGGAAAGTTATGAAAAAAGTAATTGTAACATTGGTGAGCATTATGATGATGCTGATCGCAGTCATGGGCCTTGCTGCCTGTGGAGGAAAGGATGACAAACCCGAAAAGTACGATGTAGCGATCAAAGTCGCAAATAACTACGGGAAAGAATGGATCTTTACACCTGATATCGACGAGCTATATTATGAGTTCGAATATACGGGCGAGGAGATGACCTTTGGCATCGATGCCTATTACGTCTATGACGCTCCGCAGGCCGGCGACAGATGGCTCAATTGTGCTGGTGCATCTGTAAATTATTTTTTTGGGAGCTATTGGTATAAAAATTTGGATGGGGAGACCAGTTCGCCAAGAATAATCAAAGATAAAGGAGAATATTCCATACAGTATATAACTCAAAACTCTTCATGGAATAATAGAAGTATAATTTTATATATCACAGTGAAATAAAAGGAGGAAGAACAAATGTTAAAGACAAGAAAATGGTTATTGGCAGTTTCAGTGGCATTGGTTGGGATGATCGTATCTCTTTTGATCGGTTTTTTCCCGAGCATTGTTGAGGCAAATGCGGAAATGCTTTATTTTTCCGCAGAGCAATACACGGAAAGCGATCAATTATTGCTACCAAACGGAACGTCTTCTCCCAATAGAAGCATAAAAAATTTTGCTACGGACGTTAAGTCAGGATATAACGGTCAATCTTTTCCTGAACTTGCGCAGGTCGTTCCGTTGGAATATTTGGAATCGACGGATGCTAATGCCGAATTTTCTTATAACGGAAAGGAATACGGCTTTTATATGGCAAAAGAGGGAAATTATTTTGATATTCTCTTGATCGATTTCATTTATGAATTTGAGGATGAAAACCACACAAATAACGAATATAAAATCCGAATTGAACCGATTTTGCAGCAGCGGTTTATCAGAACGGGTACGGTTGGCAACTACCAATGGAAGAAGGCTGCCGATCATTATAAGTACTATGTTTCCAATCCGCGCTTTTTAACGGTTGCACGAAATGAAAACGATTTGAATTACGGCGATACCGGATATTCGAAGTTGACCGACGACGGCGTAATTATACAGCAGACGAGATTGAATTATTCTAAAATACTGTATAAGACCGAGGAGGATTTGTTGGAAACGTGCCTCATGTTCGGGGCAGATAAAATATTGTCAAGCGCGACAGACCTTGCGGTTGACTTTTTGGATACATATACGTTTGGCCTTGCGAGTTTAACAAAAGATTTGTTTGATTTTACAGAAACACTCTATGAAGAAGGTCAAGAAGAAGATGTAGAAGCGAATAATGAGGCGAATATATTTACTCAACAATCTAAGACTGAGCAACGGAACGGCCCTTTAGACGGCTATTCTCGTGTGGCAACGTTTATTCCCACGGACGAAATCGTTCTTGCGGCAGCCGATGAAGATTCGGAAGACATTAACGACAATTCCTATGCGGAATTTATCACTGTTTTGAACGATACGAACTACAGAACACGCTTAAACCAATACTGCGAGTTTGACATTGTACGGCGAGCCGGAAACTATGCTTCTATGGAGCCGGTCAACGATAAGAATACCGAATGCTATTCTTTCTCAAAAGAAAGGTTCTTATTCGAGGATCAGGATCCGCAGTTTGCATTTGACGCGGAAAAGTCAGACGGTTCGTCCGTTCCCGTATATATGCTTGAAGAGGGGAATCAGACCATTGAGTTTACTCCCGAGTATTCAGGTACATATTGCTTTACATATCCGCTTTCCACACGGCTCTCTCTGAACGGAGAATACGACGACAGCTTTGAATTAGAAGAAGATCAGCAATACTCCTTCCTGTTGGAAAATACCGGCGACAGCACAGTCATCGGCTCGCTGCAATGTGCTTTACCGCAATCGGAACTTCCTCTTTCCCAGACAGTAGCAGGCGGACGATCTAAGATCATGAAGTTTATACCGGACGAAAGTGGTTTCCAACGGATCGAAATAAGCTCCGATTCCTGTACCGCAAAGTTGCTGGATAATAATTACCAAGAAAAGGCATCCGCAGAAAATGGGAACCTGTTTTACAACTTTTTGGGCGAACAGAAATATTACCTTGTGATCGAAAACCGGACGAGCACATCTCTTTCCGTGCAGGTCAATATCGGACCGGTCAATGAAATACAACTCGGAAGTCAGTATACCATCTCTCCGGAGGATAGGGTGCTTTGCTTCACAAACGATACGATTTACGAAGAATTTCAACTTTCTTTTGAGAATGCAGGGGGAAGAGGGGCTCAGATCGTCGACGATTCAGGACACAGCATTGGCAATCATTCAACAGAGGGGAGTACGACATTTTATTCCTTTGTCTTAAGCGAAGGCAAAGAATGTTACATAATATTTTCTCATGCAGACAACAGCATTGAAGCAAGTTTGCATATCGATCCCGAAGAATGCCAATGGGTCGTGAATGGCCAGGCGATCGCCGGCAGAGAGATCCGCCTGAAGCCGGGAACAACAAATGAATTAGAATTCTATATTGACGACATCTTGTATGATGGGTCAAATCTGTTCCATATTTATGGTAACTGCGAAGAATATTCCTTTTCGGAAGGGATACTGCAAATTGCGGAGGGCGCCGAGGAAGGAGATTATATTGCCATTGTGCCTGATATCGCAGCTGGGAGCGGACTATCCATCTATATTGATGATTTTACGACCGATATTATACTGAAATATTGTGACGGAACCAATGATTTTGAGGTGATAGAAGCAATATACAATGAAATGCTGCCAAACGAAATAGCGGCTCCTTACCGAACAGGATATACTTTTTTAGGATATTATTCGGAAGAGAACGGAAACGGCACCCGATATTATGACGGACACATGAACGGGGTACGGTGGACACAGGACACAGAAGAGTTTACTCTCTATGCTCACTGGAAAGCTAACACGTATAAGATCATTTATAAAAATTTAGTCTCAGGAATGTCTGTTTATACGACTACCTATACGTACGGGGTGGGATTGTCGACCATGCCGGAAATCTATATGAGAGCCGGGTATTCCATGTCTGAAATAGACTTCTTCTATGGATGGTACACAGACAAGAACTTTACCACGAGAGTCTACTCTATTTCAAAGACCAGAACAGGAGATATAACGTTATATGCAAAATACGATCTGTGGTCTGGTACCCTATATGCATCAAAACCTCTTACCGTCACGGATGGGCCTATAGAGGATCAGGAATGTTTTTGTGTTAACATTATGACTGATACGATCTATTATGACCTGATCCGAAACACAACACTCAATACAATAAAGATAGAGATATCTATGAACATTTGGGAGGTAAATGACGGGTATCAACATTTATACTTATACAATGAAAACGATATCGTATGGGAAACAACAATAGAACATGGGCCAGGCTATAAAGAAACAACTCCACAAAAATATACCTTTGAGATCTTGTTGGACGTAGATGATTTCGCAACGGTAGATTGGTTGGATCTTAAATTTGGTGCCAGCGGGATGTTTGAAGACACATGGCAATTTAGTGATTTTGAAATGTCTGTCTTCTATATAAACCCTCCCAAAAATTGAAATGTTTTCTAAAGTAAGATAAAAGTGCAAGGCACTATCTGATTACTTTTGATGGTGCCTTGCGCAATAAATTTCTTATGGTAAAACAGCAGCGTTACTGAAAGGACAACCTTATCGGTCAAAACATCAAAATTGGGTATTGACATATAGTAACAGTCATAGTATGATTGATTAAAAGAATATACAATTTGCCGAACAGGCGGATGCGCCATTGCTTGTTCTGAATGGATAAAATATAAGAGGGGATATAAAAAAAATGAATCGGCTCATCACAAAAATAACGGCCGGATTGTTAGTCGTGTCATTCAGCTGTTTATGCGTTCCTGAAAGCTTGCGCACGGCGCTTGCCGATGAAATTCAAACACAAAGCCTGAATTCATCCGTTGAGGATGATCGTGAAATTACCCGCGACGAGCTTGCTTACGTCACACCGGAAAAAGATGAACCTTACATACAGTATGAAAATCGTAATTTGCGCTCCCGTTTCGGCAAGGTGTTCAGCTTAAGCGACGGAACCATATTGTCTACGCAATATTCCACGCCCATCCATTACTTCAATGGGTCGACCGAACAGTATGAGGAAATAGACAACACTTTGATCGAAGTCTCGGATAATAACACCGAGTATTATCAAAATGCCGCAAACGACTTTGATTTGAAATTATATACAACCACATCGGATGATCATGATTTGGTCGAAATATCAAAAGGGGAGTATCATATTTCCTTTTCGCCGGTCCGTTCTATAGAGAAGGCTGAAAAGACAATTACCGAACACGGAGAACTTTCTCTCGTTTCGAATGAGAGCTCGGGCATTATAAATGAGGACATAAAGCTCAACAAAGTCGAGGGGATCAGCAGCGGTCTAAGGCCGGAGACTGATTATACGCATGGGGAGCATACGCAGTCGCAGTTCGTGCCGAGTGCGATCGGCAGCGCCGTTTATCATTCTCCGAATGGGACGAGTTTCAAATTCTCCGTGCATTCTTCTTATATCAAAGAAGAGATCGTTATCGGTCACAGTTTGAGCCCGAATTCCTATCTTTTCAAACTAAATCTGACCGACACATCGGCAGTCGCAGAAGACGATGGCTCCATATCTTTTTATTCGAAAAATAACGACGAGCTGTTGCGTTTGGAAGCTCCCGTTTTGACCGATCCGGACGGCAAAGAAGCAGGTATTGCAGAAAGCACGGTCATTGGATCGGATCACGGATGTTATTTGCAGATCTCGTTCGATGAAAAGATCCTGTCCGATCATGAAACGGCGTTTCCTCTAAGTTTATCAACAAAACTTTTATTTGACACGGATACCTATTCCGATGAGGCTGCTTTGATACAGTCGGGGGATGCGGCCGTTCTAGATCTGCACAACGCTCCGCTGCCTTCATATTATTCTGTAACGTCGGCATCTTTGAAATATAGTTATAAAGCCGATACAGAGCATTCCGCGTTTGAAATCTATCCTGTCAGCGATACGGAATGGGGGTCTGCCGATAAGTTCATTCCCGCAAGCGATACGCCTTCTAAAGCAGAAGAGAGTACTGCTCTAAGAGCAGACAAAGTATATACACAGGTCGAGGAGATCGGAATCAATAAGATCCGGGACGGCGGGATCCGTATGGGATTCAAGCCCGTTTCGGGAAGCGGCAATTTTACGCTTTATTCGGAAGGGGCAGAGGCAGCCGTTTTATCGGTGCAGGCTTATCTGAACGTTGGCCTCAATCCCAATGCGGTGACCGAGCAGTTCGAAGGGATCGATACCGTGAACCATGTCAACGTCTATACCGGGAAGTTGACCTCGGTCGTAGATCTCATGAGCGTAAACTCAAATTATATGCCCATCCAACTGCAGATGGTATATAATCCGGACTATGACGCTTACAAAGAGGACCATCGTACATCAAATCCCATGTTTTTCGAAGATTGCTTCGGGAAAAACTTCAAATTAAATTTGGAGCAGTACTGTTTTTCATACAATTTCGGCGATCCTCATCACGACGGGATGATCTATATCGACGGAAGCGGTGCGGTGCATCAATTCCGGCGCGCGGTACGCTCGGGGAACGGGGGCGTACATTATGTATGCGATGATTGCAATCTGACCTGCGTCAACCTCTCCACCTCTCGATTTACGATATATAAGAACGACTACCCGTATATGTATTTTGAGAGCAACTGCCTGAAATGGATCGCGACGTCCAACAAATGCTTACGCATCGCATACGATCATGTGGACGGTGAAATGAGGGTCAAACGGGTCTACAATTGCCTGGAAGGCGGAACTTACTCCAGCCCGTCCAATGAGGAAGCGCAGAGCGTTACATTTTCTTATAACAGCAATGGTCTGCTCTCGTCCGTTACCTCAAATTACGGCGATACGGTCAGTTTCACATACGACAGCAGCCGACGGTTGAAGAAGATGACGCGGAGCGGTCTGACGCTGGCCTCGTTCGGTTACGATTCGAACGGGCGGCTCGACGAGGTCATCGACAGAAACGATCTCGGCTATCAGTTCGAATTTTCAAGCGGCAGCTGTATCAATGAGGTATATGGCCTGAATACGGACGGGACCAATACAAGCTCGATCAGCAAAGTGACATTCTTAAGCTCCGGAAGGACAAAGAAAGTCAATATCATCACGGCCGATCAGGAAACAGCCGTTCATGAGTATGGGTTCGATCAAAGCGGGAAGTGCGAGTCTTCTTACAGCGGCTATTCCAACGACCGGGATGAAGACACGCCCAGGAACTCGATCGCCATATATTCCAAACAGGAAGGCGATGAAGATAGAACGAATATCGCATTCAGCTATACCGAAGATTTTTCCCAAATCGAAAACGGAACATTTGAGTCGGTCAGCGGGAATTCGCCTTCGGGGTGGAGCGTAAGTACTGCATATGCCGGAAATCATTATATATCGGATAGCGGCAGTAATCGGCTGTTCCTGCGGGCCAATTCTTCCGCATCGAGATCTTATAGTTTTACCAATCATTATAAAACATATTATGTATTGGGATTCTATGCAAATACATCGGGCTTAGACTGCCAATTGAAAGTAACGCTTTCCGGAAATGTATTTTCGGAGACATTCGATATCAGCTCTTACGGGCAGTATTATGCTGCCATCGTATTTGAGCCTCATGAGCTTTCCGGCAGCGGCACGATCACGCTAAAAAATCTGTCCTCATCGTATTCCGTCAAGATCGACAATGTTACCTTGTCGCCGATCGATACCTATATTGAAGAGACATGGAACAGCTTTGAAATGGTCAGGAACACGAAGCAGATTTCCGGAGATCGCACTTATACGAGTACGGTCGATAAGGACAATCAATTGCAGAAAGAAACTTATACCATCCACAGCACAGGAACGGAGATAACCAAGACCAATACATACACGGCAGATAAGCTTTATCTTGACCAAACCGTGACCACGGTAAAGTATACCGATAACGGAACGGAGAAGACGGAAACCCAAACGGTAGAAAAAGTCAGTACCGCAGACTACTCCGAATCTACGACGACCTATGTCGGAGCAGACGGAACGACGTTGAAAACATTCAGCTCTGTCGATACCGATCTCTTCGGTTTCCCTGTCAGGGAGATCGGGCCGAACGGAGAGAAGGTCTATTACTACTACGAAAATGTTCAGAAGAACTACAGGCTCACGAAGGTGATCAGCTGCGCTTATACGTCAACGGCCGCCGTCGGCGAGTCGCATGACACTCACACAAACGACCTCATTTTGACGTACACATATAATACATACGGAGAGTGCATATCGGTAAGCGACGGGGAGCATACGAACAGCGTAACAGACTATCATGACGGCGGGGCCGCACTTTACAGCGGCTCGGGGCAGTCGTGGAAAACAGATGTCAACGTCTTCGGAAATCCGACGTCGATCTACGAAGTCGGCAACGCGCTCAAACAGATCCAATACACTTATGATGCCGATCAGAACCTGACGCGCGCGACCTACAACCACAGCGCCTCGGAGCAATCGTATGCAGAATATACCTACGACGAATACGGCAGCGTAACATCGGAAACGTGGTATGAAAAGTCGGGCTCCGCGGCAGCCGTGAATACTGCGGAATATTCGATGACATATGATTATTCCGACCACACGCAGACGATCGAAAGCGACGGGGTCAGTTATGTGTATCAGGCCAACTACAACAACTCTCCCCTGAAGGGAAAGATCACCGTAAGCGGAAACGATTACAGCGCAGATTATGTCTACAGCGCGCGCTCGGACGGACTGCTTGCAGGCTCTGTTTACACGTTCGACAACTTCGGCAGCGGCCTGACGCGCACATACACCCCGACATATAACAGCAAAAATCAGATCGTTTCGGAGACGGACGGCGACTTCAAGGCGCAATATACCTACGACGCCATGGGGAGAATGAAGATCTATGAGATCCATCACGGGTCGAGGCGGGTGCTTACCGGTCAGATCTACTATGGCAGCAATGCCGTGTCCGGGGTGAGATATACGACGAACAGGGTCAC
>ENA-OYZE01000558-OYZE01000558.1-human-gut-metagenome-genome-assembly--contig:-NODE-558-length-10200-cov-4.373977_pt1 | contig 10200 bp, 4 predicted proteins | sample MGYA00243259_ERZ653469 | MGnify/ENA primary metagenome ERZ653469 (study PRJEB26926, sample SAMN06164913) | human gut metagenome | biome: ENVO:00009003; feature: ENVO:2100002; material: ENVO:00002003...
GAGATTTCTGCCTGTCTCGTGGGCTCGGAGATGTGTATAAGAGACAGCCACACAATAGCGACCGCACTTTACGGCGTACTGAGGCCCGGCGATATAATGCTCAGCGTAACGGGAGTCCCCTACGACACCATACATTCCGTTATCGGTATTGACAAAAGCAGTAAGGGTCACGGCTCACTCGCCGACTTCGGCGTGAAATTCGAATATATCGAGCTTACCGAAAATGACGAGATAGATTATGACGCAATAGAAAAAAGAGTCGGCCGCGGAGACATTAAGATGGTTTATATCCAGCGCTCGCGCGGGTATTCGCTGCGCCATTCTATTTCGATTGACGAAATAGAGAAAATCGCGACTCTTACACACCGTGTAAGCCCCGATACGGTTGTTATGACAGATAACTGCTACGGCGAATTTACGGAGAAAAAAGAGCCGTGCGACGTCGGAGCGGATTTGGCGGCAGGCTCGCTTATCAAAAATCCGGGCGGCGCGATAGCACCCTGCGGCGGCTATATAGTAGGCAGGCATGACCTTGTTGAGGATTGCGCATACAGAATGACCACTCCCGGACTCGGCAGAGAGGTCGGCGCAACGCTCGGAACAACGCGCAGCCTTTATATGGGTCTTTTTTCTTCGCCGCACGTAACCGGCGAGGCACTCAAGACCGCGGTATTTGCGGCGGCGCTTTTTGATTTGCTCGGCTTTAAGGTGACTCCGCGTCCCGATGAGACGAGACACGATATTATAGAGGCGATTTGCCTTGAGAATGCCGACAGACTGATAGCCTTTTGTCAGGGAATGCAGAAGGGCGCGCCGGTGGATTCATACGTTTCACCCGTGCCGTGGGATATGCCGGGCTACGACAGCCAGGTTATAATGTCCGCAGGGGCGTTCACGTCCGGCTCGTCCATAGAGCTGTCGTCGGACGCACCGCTTCGAGAGCCGTATGCGGTTTGGATGCAGGGCGGAATTAACTTTCACAGCGGAAAGCTCGGCGTTATGCTGGCGGCAGATGAGATAATTAAAAGAGGTCTTTTGGAATAATTTACGGAATAACTTACGGAAAGGTTGATTTTATGGAACTCAGACATCTTAAAAGCGGAACCGACGTCAGAGGCACGGCGGTAAATCCCGACGATCCGAAAAAAATCGATTTGACCGATGAGGCGGTAAAGAGAATTTCCGCAGCGTTTGTCGTATTTCTCGCCGAAAAGCTCGGTAAGAAAGAGGAAGAGCTCGTGATTTCGGTCGGGCATGATTCGAGAATTTCGGCGGAGCGGATAAAATCCGACGTAATCGATGCGCTGTCTTTCTTCGGCCTTGAAATCAAGGACTGTGCGCTCGCATCAACCCCGGCTATGTTTATGACAACTAAAATGCTCGGCTGCGACGGAGCTGTTCAGATAACCGCGAGTCACCATCCGTGGGACAGAAACGGGCTTAAATTCTTTACTCCCGACGGAGGACTTTCCGGTGATGAAATAAAGAGTATACTCGAATATGCCGAGGAGCACGAAAGCGGCAGCTGCCCCGAAAGGTTAAATTTGCAGGAGGTCGATTTTATGTCGGTCTACTGCGAGCACCTTTGCAATATGATAAGAAAGGGTGTTAAGTCAGACGATTACGAAAGACCGTTAAAGGGACTGAAAATAGTTGTTGACGCAGGTAACGGAGTAGGCGGATTTTACGCCGAAAAGGTACTCTCCCCCCTCGGAGCGGACACAACCGGCAGCCGCTATTTGGAGCCGGACGGTATGTTCCCGAATCATATCCCGAATCCCGAAAACGAGACGGCGATGAACTCCGTGCGAGAGGCAACTCTCGGCGCGAAAGCCGACCTCGGCGTAATATTTGACACGGACGTTGACCGCGGCGGCTGCGTAAGCTCCGACGGCAGAGAGATAAACAGAAACGCTCTTGTTGCCCTGGCGGCGGTCATTGCGCTCGAAAATAATCCTGGCGGCACCGTTGTCACCGATTCCGTAACATCTGCGGGGCTTACCGAGTTTATAGAAAAAACGCTGGGCGGACATCATCTGCGCTTTAAGCGCGGCTATAAGAACGTCATTGACGAGGCGATAAGACTTGAGGAAAACGGTATAAACGCTCCGCTTGCCATAGAGACTTCGGGTCACGCGGCGTTCAGGGAGAATTATTATCTTGACGACGGCGCATATCTCATAACGAAAATAATTATAAAGGCCGCCGATATGAAAAAGCAGGGTAAAAAGCTTTACGACCTCATATCAGAGCTTAAATATCCGGCGGAGGAAAAGGAAATCCGCCTTAAAATAAGCGAGGAGGACTTCAGAGCCGTCGGCGACAGGCTTTTAAATGAGCTCGCAGATTTTGCCGCAAAGCGCGAGGGCTGGCAAATTGCACCCGACAGCCACGAGGGAATCAAAATAATTTTCCCAAAGACCGAGAGCTTCTTTATTTTAAGGCAGAGCGTCCACGACCCGGTTATACCGATAAATTTCGAGAGTGCCCAAAACGGCGGAGTGAAAAAAGCCGCAAACTCGCTCTATGAATTTATAAAAGATTTCGACGGAGTGGACATTTCTCCGCTCAAGCAGATTTTATAACCGCGTTAAATATGTACGGAGGTGCTTGTTTACGGTATACGATACTATATGTGAAATTTTGAGCGAGCAGCTTGAAATACCGCTCGACGAAATAACCGCCGAGTCAAAGCTGCGCGATGATTTATCGGCAGACAGCCTTGACCTTATCGACCTCGCTATGACTCTTGAGGACGAATTCAGAAAAGAGGTGCCGGACGAGGCGCTTGAAAAGATGAAAACGGTTGGAGACGTAGTAGCATTCATAGAGGAAGAGTAAGCGGTATATTTTCGGGAGATGTAAAAGACTAACTTTTTGCGTTCCGGACATTTTTACCCTTTTTTTCGGGGGATAGGAAAAAATGCTCGGAGCGGATTAACCGAACCTTAAGCGGCGCGGCTGCGGCGGTTAAGGCTTGCCCGAAGGCGTACGAATGTACTCCGAGGGTGAGGTTGATTCGGAGCAAAGAGTAAGCTCTGACGAATAAAAACACCTGTTTATACAAAGATTTGTTTCGATTTGTCTTTTGTTTTTTTTGCGTTCCGGACATTTTTAACATCCCCAGTTGACATTCCGAGGCAAAGAATTTATAATCTGTTTATGTATAAAACGGAGGATTTCAAATGGATAAAAAAATAATCGCAGTTATCTGCGCTTCCTTAATCGTAATATCGGTAGCTTTTGCCTCATGCGGAAAAAAGAAGCCGACTATAAACGCCAAGGACGCCACATATGAGGTTGTTACCGACGAAGAGGGCAACACTGTTCTCAATGAGAACGGCGAGATTGAAATATATGTCACCGACGAGGACGGCAAAAAGGTCACGGATGAAAACGGCGAAATTAAAACGGGCGCCGTTCCGTTCCCCAATCAGATAACCGACGGCGTATTTCACGAGACAAAGTATTTTAAAATGGTTTATCCCAACGGCTGGACCGTGGGCAATTCAGGTATAGCCACCTCAAAGAAATACAAGGGGCTCGACGCGCAGGTTATGTATTCCGGCGCGGCGACTGATGACAGCGCAGCGGAAAATGAGGCAAATAACACCGTTTCGCAGTGGAATCAGATTTTGTCGCAGGCAGGCGACGCGGTAACGGGCGTAACCGTTGAGCAGCGTACCGTAACTCTCGAAAAATGCGGAGCCACCGCATATGTAGTCGAGATCAAAAAGGCGGACGACAAAAACCCGAAAACATATTCCGCATATCAGCTCACTATGGATTTTGTCTGCAACGGCGGGCTTTACCACGTGCAGTGCTTTACCGAGGACGGCAACACCTTTGACGGCAGCCTTGATTTGGCGGCCATGTACGGCGCAAATCTCACAATTAAATAAGAGTTCTAATAAAGAACATTGCATTTGCAAAGCGGTTCACGGGGTATTTGCCTCGGGAGCCGCTTTTTGCCTCCCTTGTAAAGGGAGGTGGGTTGCCGCAGGGAAGCCGGAGGGATTTCATAGGGTTATATGGAATTTAAATAGAATGAGCTTCGCTGTTTAATCCCTCAGTCATCTTCGATGACAGCTCCCTTTACAAGGGAGCCTAATTTAATCCCTCAGTCTACTCACTTCGTTCGTAGCCAGCTCCTGACGGGAGAGAGTCCCCTTTGTCACTACGTGACATTTCCCCACACCGTGGGGAATCACCCTTTTCAAGGGAGCCTTTTTTGTCGCTCCGCGACATTTCCCCACACCGTGGGGAATCACCCTATTTGAGGGAGCCTAAAAGCCCTCTGTTTTTACCCGAAAATACCGTAAAAATGTTCAAAACCGTGTTCAATACTTGTCAAAAAGTTCAAAACTCGAAAACGTTAACAATTTGTTCATAATTTTACAACAACATTGCCAATTTTGTTTGCCACTTTTGCCCAAAAATAACAATTCTATTTGTTCAATACAGAAAATCATCAAATTTGTGTGAACAATTTATTGACTTTTTTCGTTTAAAATTCTATACTTTAACTAACCATAGGAATGGTGTAATAGGGCGAAGTGCCCCCTTTTTTGAGGGAGCGCTGCCGCACGGCTGATTTACCGTGCAGTTTCCATCCCGTTTTGATACACATCCTACGGTAATATGCTCGGGTGTGTATCATCAGTTTTCCACCGATTCATTTTTACGGAAGTGGAAACGGTGGAAACCGACCGAGTTAACGTGCCGAAATCGGTTTGCTTTCTTGTAAATCAAAGAGCGGTCAGAAGTACAGCGGATTTTGTGCGAGGAATTGTTGCGGGGAGTGCCGCCCGCAGAAAAAATCAGGTACGCATACATGGTTTTAATGTAAATCTTTTTAGGAGGAAAAAACACGTATGAAAAAATCTACCAAATTGTTAAGTGTCATCTTGGCAGTTGTCATGATTTTCTCAACTATGTCCGTAATGGCGTTTGCCGCAAAGACGAAGTATCAGACCTCTGATAACCTTACCGCTCTTGACGCATACAGCCCGGACGGCGCGGTAACAAGACTCTCTACCGAAGAGAGAATGTCAGTCGTATTTGACTTTCTCGATGTTACCCTTGCCGCCGCGAACATAAACATGGGCGATGTTATTAACACTGCAGGTTTGCGCCTTGTTATCGACCTTCGCTCGGTTAATGCTCTTTGCGGAACCATCGACAGCGCACAGGCTCTTCTTAACAACGGACTTGTTAAGCTTGTCAAAGGCTTGCTCGGCATAGTTAAAGACGCTAACCTTAAAAACTGGAAGTCGGGCATGACAAGAGAAAAGAACGCTCAGCTTGACATAGTCAACGGCATTGCAACTCTTCTTAACGACAACGCAGGTCTCGTTAAAAAGGTTATCAACGACGGCAAACTCGACGTCGGCATTATCGGCAACTTTGTTGATATCTCCGGCGTTAATAAGTACCTCTCGGATCTTCCGGGTATGTTAAAAGGCCTCGTTTATCCGATGTTCGCAAGAGTTGACGATGACATGACGCTCATCAACACTTATTCAACAACAACCGCAAATCCCGACACTCTTGTCAAGAAGGTCCTCATCAACGCTATGTCTAAGCCGCAGAGCTATACTTCTTATAAAGAAGACGCTTCCGGCAACTGCATAAGCAATCACATTGCTCTTCCGACAAGCGCTAAAGCAGGTCTTCGCGATTATTATGTTAAGGATTCAGACTCTAAGGGTGCTTACATCGAGGTATTTGAATATGATACCGACAAGAAGATGTATGTAGCTCAGGAAGAGAAGTATTATAAGACTGAAGAAACCGATATGGAAGGCAAAGGCACAGGCGTTTATGTTTACGCTAACGCTGCCGGCGAAAACGTAAAATATTACGTTAAGGACAGCTACTTCCTTCCCTCACTTGCCACAAGCGGTAAGGTTTCCGAAATCTTCAATCTTGACAGCAATACTTTTGTTTCGGCTCTCTATCAGATAGCTCCCTATGTATTTAAGGATCTTGCTCCCGTTGTTCTCAACGGCTCGGTTAAGATGCTTCTTGCACAGTGGTTCGGCGCTGAAAAGACCGAGCTCTTCGGCGGCAAGGCTTCAGAGGCCACCGCTGTTCTCGCTAAGCTTCCGTCAGATGTAAAGGCATTCTATTCTAAGGCTGCCGGCACATACAACTGGGAGTGGTCGGACTTCACAATAGGCTCCGACGGCAACGGCTATTATCGCCTTGTCAGCAAAGACGGTCTCACAGAGACCTGGCTCAAGTTTGATATGTCCACCGCTAATTCGTTCGCTAAGCTCATTAACTGGAACTACACCATCTCCGGTGATTTCGTTGACGAGTTTATGCCCACAGCTGCAAACAACGGCTCCGTTACTGCTTCGGCAGCGGGTTATACCACCGTTCTTGCGGCACTCAACGATTTTGTCGGCAAGGCAATCGACACAATGCTTTCGGATACTGCAAAGGCTGCAATCAATTGGACAAAGGGCGATAATACAAAGCTCATTCCCAATCTTCGCAAGGCTCTTCAGTATGTAGCAGCTTATAACCCCGAGTATCTCTTCGGTACCGGCTATGAGACTGTTTATGCAGGCTACTATGACACAGTTGTAGATAAGTCCGCTTCCAATCAGGATGTTGTTACCGCTCTCGGCGCAATCGGCGTTAAGGCTCTTATGCCTCAGATAATTCTCCCGTCGGCTGCCGAGCTCAAGGGACAGAACGTAACCGCTCTTCTCGCTTGCGTAATTCGTGAGCTTGCAACTCAGTTCGTTCCGACTTACAACTATGACGCACTTATTTATGCCGATTACAACTCGAAGACCCTCGTAAAGGGTAAGGACAGCGGCTATTGGCTCGATGTTATCTTTACCATGGGCACCGACATCGGTATGAAGTATCTCTCCAAGCTTGCCGACCTCGGCTCCGATAAGGCTGGCGGCTACCAATTTGAAGCCTCCAAGACTTATAAGCTTGCGGACTTCGAAAAGAACACACGCGCTTGGGAAAAGACCATTGACTGGATAATCGACTGGGCTCTCACCTCTGACAACGAGTGGTGCTGGAAGTTCCAGAAGCTCATCAACACCGGCGACCTTGACCTCGACCTTGCTACCGCACAGGATCCGTGGGTTAAGCTCGACAAGATTATCCGCGACGTTCTTCCTGTTGAGAAGATAATCAACGAAACCGCTACTGACGGTAAGACCTTCCTTGAGACTGTTCTCAGAGAAGACATTATCGACAGCCTTCTCAACCTTGACGTAAGCAAGCTCCTCGGTACAAACAGCGTTACGGGCATATTCAATATTCCTGCTAACAGCACTCTCAGAACCGAGGCTCTGTATCCCGCAGTATTCAGAATCGTAAGAGAACTCCTTAACAAGGTTCTCGGTAAGGTATGCGGCAACACCGCTCTTATCGCCGATTCTTACAATTCACTTGACGCTATTCTTCAGAAGGGCGCTATTGCAGACCTCGCAGAGAAATTGATTGTAGGTATTGCCTATGCCGTTAAAACAGGCGGTCTTCTTGACGTAGCTCTTCCGTTCGTAAACTTCTTCCTCGGCTGGACTACTAACGCTCAGTCCTATGCTGAGCCTAAGCTTACAATAGATAAGGGTACACTTAACTATGTACAGCTTACAAACGGCCAGATGAATACTACTCTTAAGGTAACAAACGCATCTGCAGGTATGCTCTTAAAGCACGGCGATACATATGATCATCCTTATATGCTCACTCTTAAGTCTGTTACCGTTAACGGCACCGAAATGCTCACCGCCGCCGACAAGAAACCACTTTCACCGTATGAGAGCAAAGATGTTACTCTTAACGCGGCAGTTCACACAGACAGCCTTGTAAAGGTAACCGCTGTTTACAGCTTCACCTTCAAGGACGGTACTGCTTACGACGGCGACATTACTTCCACTACCTTTGAGTATGCAACCAACGATACAGCCGATACCGTCGGCTCCGCTTGGGATTCTGGTGAGAAGAAAGCTACATACTTAGCTGTTGATTACGTTAAAATGAAAGGCGCAACCACCACCGACTGCCTCGTAACAAATCCGTCGGCTCTTGCTTCTGCTATTTCAAACATTGCCGTAACTTGGACCAATACAAGAGATACTGATTGCAAGTTCACCAAGGGTTCTATTTCCGGCTTTGACGCAAATTACTTTGAGTCCTCGGGTCAGGCCGAGGCGCTTGTAAATAAGACCTTCCTTAAGTATGTGAAGGATGATGATAGTTATACCGGTAACATTGTTACCGTTAACCCGCTCAGACTTAAATCTGATGTTGACGCAGCGACGGTTCCCTCGGGTGCCACATACGATCTCGGTAATCAAGCTGTAACTGTATCCGGTTCGCATAGGAACAGAACCAGAACACTTGATATGTCTGCTCCTCTCGGCACACTCTACTATTACAACGGCACCAATGTTAAGAATGCCGTTGACAGCGAGTTCAAGGCTAACCGCGATTCTTCTAAGTATCCGGCAGAGGCTTGGAAAACTTACTGGACAGCTCTTACCGCTGCTGCTAAGCTCGCTTACGGCCCGTTCAAGAAGGCTAACATCGGCAATTACAGTGACGACAATCTCACTGCAGCCGTAACCGCTCTTGAAACCGCCGCTAAGGCTCTTGATACAGCAAGCACAACACCTGCAAGCGGTTCAGCAACCGTTACACCGGCTCCCATTGAGGATGCTCTTAAGGCTGCCGGCGACATCAACTATCAGAACTTCGACCTCTATGCTTATTGGGCTTACGAAAAGGCAATGAAAGCCGGCAACGCTATCATTGACGCTTACAAGGGCCCCGTAGCTCCCGAAAAGTACATTGACGGCAGCTCACTTTCAGAGGCTGAAATTACTGCTATTGCCAACAAGGCAAACGCTACATATAAGAGTGCTATCGTAGCTTCCATGAAGGCTCCTTCAACCGAAGCTCAGAACGCTTATATGGATGCCGTAAAGGCTTACAAGGCTCCCAGTTATTCAGAGCTTGAAGTCCTTAACAGCGCTAAGAACATTGCTTGGTATGCAAGCTTCCTGAAGAGCGCTGCGGTTAAAACCGAAAAGCAGTTCCTTGCTAAAGAAATTGCTGCGGCTAAGGCTCAGGGCTACAAAGAGGCTGATTACACAGCAGGCTCTTATGCAAGATACACCAAGGCTCTTGCAGCTGCCGAGGCATTAAATGCCAACGCTGAGGCTCTTCAGTCCGAGGTATTCGATGTTAAGTATGAGCTTGAAATCGCTCAGCGCGCTCTTATGCCGAAATCGGCTTCTGCTCTCGAGGCAGGTGCTTACACCGAGCTTGAGGCAGTTATCGCTCAGGCTAAGTCAATATTCACTGACAACAGTGCATATACATTTGACGCTTCTAAGGCTGACGGCCTTTCAAAGACCGAAGCTTATGCTAAGCTCGTTTCCGTACTCGGCTATGAGTACACCGATGAGAAGGGCAACACAGCAAACCTTTACAGCGGCTCCGCTGAAAACTATGCTGCAAATGACCGCTTCTATTCAAACGTTGTAGCAGCTCAGATTGACGCTGTTGTCACAAACCTCAAGAATGCTATGGCTCCGTTCGTATGCAAGTACGTAGCAGTTCCCACCACAGCGGGTTCAAGTGAGGGCGTTTCCGTAACAGAGAACACTTCTCTCATCACCGGCGTAACACCCGGTTCGCTTGCTACTGCCGACGACGTACTCGCAAGAGTAACGGCTAAGGATTCTTCGGCTACAACTCTTAATGTTGCCGCTAACGCTGCTGGCCTTTATGGTACAGGCGCTACCGCAACACTCAGCCTCAAGTCGAGCGGTGCTCCGGTTGCTATCTACACAGTCGTTATCTACGGCGATGTAAACGGCGACGGTGTTGTTGACGGATTCGATGCTTCCTACATGGACCTCGCAATCAACAACAGAGCTACTCTCACAGGCGCTTATAAGACTGCAGGCGGCCTTGCTACCGGTAAGGTTGACCTCGCTAACTACGGCCTTGTAGTTGACGCTGCTTACGGCGGAACTGCAATCGCTCAGAAGTAATTTCCTTTAATTACTTAAGTTAAAACCCGGTGGGGGAGTTATCTCCCCCACAAGGGCGTATGTAATGGGATATTCTTAAAAAGATTAGAGCATATACTTTAAAAGTGCGGCGGAATAGTTTTGTGAAAAAACGGTACAAAGCTTGTAAGCCCGCGAGGCT
>ENA-OYZE01000559-OYZE01000559.1-human-gut-metagenome-genome-assembly--contig:-NODE-559-length-10190-cov-3.995955_pt1 | contig 10190 bp, 10 predicted proteins | sample MGYA00243259_ERZ653469 | MGnify/ENA primary metagenome ERZ653469 (study PRJEB26926, sample SAMN06164913) | human gut metagenome | biome: ENVO:00009003; feature: ENVO:2100002; material: ENVO:00002003...
GTGTATAAGAGACAGATCATGCAGTACACCGATGCCGAAGCCGCCCTGATCGGCGGCCTGATCTCAACCTATTTCTTTCAGCCTGCCGTGTCCGCATCTTTGAAGGACGCTTACAGCCGTGTTTTGGAGCATCTGCATCAGAATGCTCTTACTTCTTCTGACCTGCAGCAGATCCGAAAGGCTGTGAATTTTCTGATGCCCATGTGCCAAGCAAACCGGCAGACGCAGCGGGAGCTTATGGGTGTCAATGCAAGGACAACGGCGTTGCTAAATATCTCGCGATAATTACTCTTTCTATTTTCAGGGCAAAGAAGACCCCGGTGTTAGACCGCGTCCTTCTTTGCCCTGATTCTTTTTATGTCTATTCTAGAAAATAGGGAAGACCTTTGCTATACTAAAAACAACCTTATCGTGTGTCGCTACAGGAAGGAAATCAAAATGGAAAATCCAAAGTATATTTCATCATTAAGCGAATATCTGCAGGCTATTGAAGCACTCAAATTTCACTATCCAAATGCGCCCCTTGTTCAAAATCCAACCAGTAATCCATTTTTGTTTCGTGGGTTATCTAACGTCTCTTACTCATTGCTGCCAGGTATTTTACGAGGTCACAAGCAAAAATTTGAAGATCATATAGCAGTAGAAAACAACCTTTATACAACTTGGGCAGATGAGTATGGAATTCTTAACTATTTTATATGCGAAGCGTCTGCATATTTAAAGATACCTGCCACAAACCATCACCAATGGCTGGAGTATGCACAGCATTATGGTGTGCCGACAAGATTATTGGACTGGACAAGCAATCCTTTAGTTGCGTTGTTCTTTGCCTGCCGCAGCGATCATGATGCCGACGCAAAAGTGTGGCTTCTTCACCAAAGAAATTATTTGTGCTTTCTTGCTACAAACATGTCCGCACCGGATGGAAAAACCATTTCTCAAATCATAGACGATCTTCTTTTTTGTAAATCCTCCATCAAATACCCATTTATATATACGCCGTACTATGTTGATACCAGAATGAGTGCCCAGAGCAGTTATTTTATGGTTTGGGGTGCAGATCCAATTGCACTTGAAAATATATTTACACCTGAAATGTACTGTATGCAGTTCAAGGAAAACACAAATGGTAGAGTATACGGTAACCATGAGCGCAACGCCTTATCTTTTGCCCTATATATTCATGCAGATCGGAAACAGACGCTCATGCGTGAATTAGATTCTGTAGGTATCAATGAAAAGACTCTGTTCCCAGGACTCGATGGTATTGGTCGTTATGTTGAGCAAAGGTTCAGATTTAATTATAATGAAGCTATGCAATGTCTCTAGCCGAAAAACCATAGTATTAGCTCCACTATTGTTGTCCTTGGCATTTTCTTATCTTTACCGCTCACAATCATTTTGGATATTTGTATCAATTTGTAGAGCGTAAAAGCCTGAAATGATTACCACATATAGCTCTTGAATCGACCGGCAAGATTCGAGTTGAACAACTCCTGCCAGCACTTCTTTAATCGATGAGAGAGGTATCAAACACGGATTCTCTTCACCCCATACAGCATCACTTTGCCCTGTTTTTATAACACCCGAACCATCTGCTCATAGAGCAGAACGTACTTTTCGTCAATAATTCGGTTGTCGTGGTAATGCCCAAACAGCCAGTAGTGGAACCGGCTGCGGCATCGAATTTCCTCCAGAAAGTCCGTCAGCTTATCCGGCTTGAAATCGGCGTTGATTTTCTGCTGAATCGCTGTCGGTGCGCAGTGTGTGATGATGTAGTCGACTTTCCAGTCCAGTCGTTCCAGCGTCTGCCGGGCTTCCGCATATTCTTCATCGGACGGCAATTCTCCCTCCCACCATGAAATGTGGTTGATACGAAACTGCCCGCGATTACGGCATAAGCTGTCATATTGTCCGTAAAAATCTGAGCTTTCCATGTCCAGAATACCATCCGCAATGTCATGGCTCTGTGCGCCGCCCATTGTGAAGAACGTGCGGCCTTGCAGCTCAAACGCCTGCCCGCGCATCAGATGGATGACGTGTGGGCGGATTTTATGCACCTTTCCACTGTGCCATAGCTCCACGGGATACTCGCTCAGAGCGTCAAAATTCTCGTGATTGCCGTCTACAAACAAAACCGTAAACGGCAGAGCTTCCAGTCGGTCGAGCTGCGGATCGTCGCTCTTATCGCCATGCCAAACAAGCCCTGCATCGCCGCAGACAATCATGTAGTCATTCTTCGCCATCTCAGCCTGCTCCGGAAAGTATTGTGGCTGAAACCGGAGGCTGTTCCCGTGAAGGTCGCCTGTCGCATAAATCATTTTCACCGCTCCAATCGTTGCTTGATTTCCGCGCCGCTCTTGATCCGTACCAGCACCTCATCAGCGGAAAGGACTGTCACGCGCTCTACGATCTGACGGACAGCGTTTTCGTTCCATTCTGTGATCGTGGATGCGGTGCTCTCTATGGCTTGTTCTGTCTGCTTCATGCGGGTGCTGACGCGGTCAGCATCGGTTCTGCTTTGCAGAATTGCTTCCTTCTGCCTTTTGAGGGAAGTCTGCTCGGCCAGGATCTCCGCGAACTGCGCATTGCAGGCTTCTTTATCCTCGGCATCAATAGCTTCCGCCAGCAGGCGTTGAAATTGCTCATCTAACTGCACCAGCCGTTGTTCGATATCGGAAATGCTCATGGTCTGACCCTGCACCGGCAGAAGCTCTAAGGAAACCGCATTCTTGATAAGGTCGAGCAGGGCCGGTTTGTTGCTCATGGCGGAGTTGATGGCTGCCAGAATCGCGTTTTGCAGCGGTTCTTCCTTGATCGTCGGGGAGTCGTGGCAGTATTTTGTTCCGTAGTTCAGGCGGCTGGTGCAGCGCCAGACGGGATATTTTCGTCCGAGAGATGTCCATGTGCAGCGCCTGTAGAGTGTTCCGCATTCGCCGCACACGAGCCTGTCTGATAAGGCGTATTTGCTTGTATAACAGGAGCGTCCTGTCACAGCCGTTTTGGACGGGCTGCGCAGGGCACTCCGACGTGCCATTTCTGCTTTTACTGCATTGTACTGCTCCCGGCTGACGATGGCTTCATGGTGGTCAGGCATATAGTATTGCGCCATCTGTCCAACGTTTTTGATAACCTTCTTGCTGATGACATCTGTCCGGAATGTTTTCTGAAGCAGCACGTCGCCGCAATATTTTTCATTTGTCAGGATGCTCTTGATGGATGTCGTTGTCCATTTGGATTCTCCAAGAACCGTTTTGATCTGATTTTCTTCCAGCCAGTCTTCCAGATTGCGCAGGCTGGCGCCGCTCTCATATCGCTTGTAGAGTTCGCGCACAATTTCTGCTTGCTCTGGTATGACGCGGAATTTGCCATCTGCGTCTTTTTCATATCCGTAAAGCCGGTAACAGGGAATTTTCAGGGTTCCTACCTTTGCGTGCATCTGTCGCCCGCGCCGGATATTACCGGAAATAGATTCGCTTTCGGACTGCGCCATCGCGCCGTACATCGTAATCATAAATTCGCTGTCTGGCGGCAAGGAGTTGATATTTTCTTTCTCAAAGAGGACGCCGATGCCAAGCTGCCGGAGGATGCGCGTATAGTTGATACAGTCAAGCGTATTGCGTGCAAACCGCTGAATGGATTTTGTGAGTATGAGGTCGATCTTTTTCTGCTTGCATTGACGGATCATCCGCAGGAATTCTGTACGCTTTTTCGTGGACGTGCCGGTAATACCTTCATCGGCAAAAATGCCAGCCATTGTCCATTCCTTGTTAGACATGATTTTGTCGGTGTAGTATTCGCATTGCGCTTCATAGCTGCTGGCCTGTTCTTCTTCCTTGGTCGAGACGCGGCAGTACGCCGCGACGCGAAGCTGTTTTGTGACCGCAGTCGTTTGCTGCAATTCCGGCTTGGGTGGGATTATAATGACGCGCGGTTTTTCGTCTGTCATACCAAATCGTCCTTTCCAATGATCTGTCCGTTCTTGAGCTGCAGCCGCACCGTCTGGCGCGTCACCAAGACGGCGGAGACGGCGCTTTGCAGCAGCGCCGCGTTGAGTTCTGCCGTGCATTCAAATGCGGTGAACAGCCGCCGCAGGCGTTCGGTTTCGTATTCCTCGTTGCCAATGGCATCATACTGTTCTTGTGCCAGCTTGCAGATCAGGCTTCTGGCAGCATCCTCGTCGAGCGGCTGGGTGTTTAGAACGTCATCCAGCTCGGTTTGCGTGGTGCTGTGTATCAGTGTCGGCTGTTTTTCTGGCTGCGTGATGCGCTCTGGCTGTTCCGCCAGTCTGCCGAGCAGGTGCATGACCTGCTGCTCGATTTCCGGTGTGGACGGCTTGGAGCAGACCCGCTTGAGCGCTTTCTGTGCGGGTGTCCGCTCCGGCAGACGCTGCTTGGTCTGGCGCTTCTCGACGGCTGCTTCAAATAATTTTATGTCAACTAATCTCGGATAGCTGTCTGCCCCAGTGTACTTGGTGTTTTCCAAGATTCGTGCGATCATGTTCTTGTTCCAGCTCTTGCCCTCGTCATAGACGGGGCCGGTCTTTCTCATCTGTTCTGCGATTTCCTTCAGCGACGCGCCGAGCGTGTATTGCAGGAAAATATCCTGCACAGCTTTGGCTTCCGGCTCGTTTCGGACGATCTCGCCCATGCGCATCTGATAGCCAAACGGCAGCTTCCGATTTCCCATTACCGCTTTGTCCTTTCAATCTGCTCTGTCAGCTCCAAGCCGTTTTTCAACTTGAACCGCAGGCGCTCGTTGCTGTCTACGATGACCTTTTCCACAAGCGCATCGAACAGCTCCGCATCAAAGCTGTCGAGAAAATCCGGCCCATCCTCCAGCACGTCCATGAGATCGCGGGTACGGTCTGCCAGATCGTCGCTGTCAGTATCAAGAAGCCTTGCTTTTTCCTGTTTCAGCCTGCGGAGCTGTTCGCTGAGTTTATTATTGGATGAGATAAAAGTGTCAGGATCAACGCCGCCCGCTTGCTGAAGCTGGGCTAGGAATTGAACCTGACTGAGAATATCGGATATTTTCTTGTTGAGGGATATCACGTCTTCACTCCAGAGCATCCGGCTATAGCGGACCTTTTGGAGATTGGAGAGCATCTGTGTGAAGATGGGGTTGCCGTTATGCTTGAGCTTGTAGTACAGACGGCAGAAAGCTGCATTGATCGTATCTTCTGGTACTTGGCAGATGTCACAATTCTGTCCTCTGTCATGGCCTAAGCATACCCAGTAAACAGTTGCATTGACTTCCTTTCTGCGAAATACGGAATCACACGATCCGCAATACACCCTCTGGCGCAGCGGATATGCTTTGTTATGCCTTTTGGCGATTCGGTTCGATTTGTTTTCCAGCAGTTTTTGCGCCAACTGGTATTCCAAATCTGAAATAATTGCCGGATGTGTTCCCTCTGCCCAGTAGTATTGAACTTCTCCGGTATTGATTTTGCAATGAAAAGGGAAAGTATTCGGGGTGTAATATTTCTGCCATTTGGAATTTCCAGTATATTTTTCGTTCCGAAGGATGTAACGCACAGACGAAGAATCCCATTGCACACGCCCATTTTTACATGGAATGTTGTTGGTTCGTAAATCTGCGGCAACTTGCTCGGTACTGCGACCAGCAAGGAAATCGGAGAAAACTTTTTTTACAATGAATGCTTGTTCTTCATTTATGCAAATCTTTTTGCCTACAGCTTCATAGCCATAAGGTAGATATGATGGAATGAATGTTCCATCCTGCATTCGTTTTTGAACGCCCCATTTGACGTTTCCAGATATGGCCTCACTCTGCTTTTGTGCCAGCGATGCCATGATCGCCGTGACCATCTCACTGGACACCTTGCTGGTGTCGATGCCCTGTTCCTCGAACTGGACACTGACGCCAAGTTCCTTGAGTTCCCGGATGGCCGCAAGACAATCTTTCGTATTTCGAGCGAATCTGGAAATGCTTTTGACCAGAATACGGTCGATTTTTCCTTTGCGGCAGTCTCGCATCATGCGCTGGAAATCCTCGCGTTTTTCGACCGACGTGCCGGTGATACCCTCGTCGGCATAAATGTCGACCATTTCCCAATCCGGATTGCCGGAGATGAGTTCGGAATAATATTGGTTTTGAACACGATAGGAATTGAGTTGATCCTCGCTGGAGGAGCTGACGCGGGCATATGCTGCGACACGCAGCTTTCGCGCTATGATCTCATCGTGCGCCGGGATTACAATGACGCGCTGCTGTTCCAGCGCAAGGTTTCCGTTGGTTTGCTTCTTTGCCATATTCTCACCCCCCTCTGTAGCAACACACACTATCACACCGGTGGCGCAATAGCTATGACCAAAACGGAGAAAAATCAAGCATAAAGTGTGAAATTTGCACCAAGCTCGACAGCGATCCGCCGTGCGATCTTTTTGATTTCATTCTCAGAAAAACCGACCGTTCGGAGTGCTTTCAGTAGCTGGCAGATGCCTAAAAAATCAATGTTTGGATTCATATGATTCTCCTTTAGCCACGGGGCCGCCCTGCAAAATACAGAGCGGCCCCTGCTCTTGAAATTTTGATGCTTGCTCCTGTTCGACGCTTCTTCCCGGAGCCAAGGCAGCGGCTGAACGGCGGCTGGCGCCGCTCACGGGTCTTGCACCCCTCCGAGGATCTCTCCGAGCTGCCCCCATTACGTTCCGTTGTGGCTGGGCAGGAGTACCATTGTCCGCAGACGAGATCATTGCGAGGCAGCTTGCCAAAGCTGCTTTGGGATGGATGGGTACCGCTCGTCACCTTATTGGGCCGTTTTTATGCAGTTTCCTGCACAGGTGGTCTTCGCGCATCCTCCGTATCGCTGTTCCTTTTCAGGCTCATCCGCTTGATGTCATTCAGTCGCTGGATATGTACTTTTCAAGCTGCACAAGGCGGACTGAAAATGTCCCCTCAATGCATAGGCCACGGGAACGGCTTTTTTATAAGGTCGTTTGAAAAATTTTTTTAATTTTTTTCATACGGATAGCAACTGCTGCCTGGGTACACCCCCATCTTCGCGCAAGCTCTTCTTGACCATGTCCCTCAAGTGTGACATAGGTAAGCAATTCCAAGTCCTTTTTGTTTAATTTCATAATGGCGCGAAGTAATCGCGCATCCTCCAATGTGTCAATCCATGCATAACGGCCTGGAAATGCACTTTCATCAAAAGAAGCTGAAAGCGCCTCGTTTTTCCGAAACAGCGCAGACCGGCGTTCATCGTCTGGACTGTCAATTTCCAGTGGCGGCATTTGTGTCGCCCTGCGCTCATAAGCGCGATTGCGGCAGAAGCAGTACCAGTCGTATTCATAAATCTTCTGTATTGCCGCTTCACTCATACCGGCATCTGTATATTCTTTTCGAAGGCGCAGCCATTCACGGTCAAATTTTGCTTTTTCCTGTGCGCAGTTGAATCCCATTACGGATTCCTCCAATCTTTTGAAATTTTGAGAAAGCCAAAATTTCAAAAGCGGAGGCGCGCGGGGATGGATACAAAAAACAGCTATCGGTGTACATCTGCCTTTTCCAGCAGATATGTACTGATAGCCGTTAGTTTTTACATCTGATAGTGTATGCCGTACATATATGGGGTTCTTGTCACATCCTGCAGCAGTTTTTGCGGCTGAAAGCCCCGCTACAGTATGCTGGTTGGCTGGTCACCGCAAGAAACGGCATCGCCGCTTCCATATCTCCACAGAACGCATAAAACACTCCATTCCCAGCGGAAATGGAGTGCCTAGGGTCATACAGGTAGACTCCCAACTCCGCCGTTTTTTTATATGGCGGAAACGGGAGTATCCTTTATATACTCTATAGGTGGCCATATTTCGCCACCTATAGAACATTTTCTAGTTGGGTTATTTCATGTAGAATATCGTCGACGAAGGTGATCTATCGGTGGTAGAATTACATGAGCCGGTTTCCGAGCGAATCGGCAAAATCCTGCGGGAAAACCGCGAAGCGCAGGGACTGACCCGGCAGCAGCTTTCTGAAAAAAGTACAGTTAGTGACCGACAGATCTCCGCGATCGAGTTGGGCGAAAAGGGACCGAGCATGAACTCGTTGGAACTGCTTCTGCGCAGTCTCGGCCTTTCTGCCGATCAGATATTTTACCCGGAGCTGACCGAAAAAGATCCGATGCTGACGCAGATCACGCATCTGGCAGCATCCTGCACGGAGCAGCAAAAGCGAATGGTCGTTAGATTCATTCGTATGCTTCAGGATGAAGAATACGGGGACTAAAAATAGCGGTGTTCGCTGGAACACCGCTATTTCTCTGCTTCTCTGATATATCGTTTTGCAACTTGTAACAATTCTTGTGCAAGAAGCTGTTCGGAAGTGGCGTTCAGCAAGGTTTGCACCATTTCATATTCCACAACGCCTTCCAGTAGCGTATCTACCGATACATGGAACGCATTTGCTAATCTAAGGCAAAGCGTCAAGTTCGGGCGTGCCTCGCCGCGCTCAATCTTGGATACTCGTTTTTGATCGGCCCCAATACGCGCTGCCAATTCATCCTGCGTAAGGTGGCACTGCTTTCGTAGCTTCCGGACATTCTCTCCAAGCTGAACATATAACAAATGATCTGAGTGTACGTATTCTTCTTTGTATTTCGTCATCTGTTACCATTAGTTTGTCATATTTCTCCCTTTTTGTAAACATCAGCAGTGACGTATTTTTACGTCAAAATCGCCGTATTTTACTTCATAATATTGAGTTTGCAGTGACATTTCTTCCAAGGACATTTGCAATGGTATAATCGCATACTCTGACACGGTCAAATTTTCGATTGGGTTCTCAATGCCTAAATGCTGCATTGCTGCCCTTCTTGCGGCATTTTGGCTGCCGCAGCTTCGTCGCAGATGAGGGTCACGTCGGAATGGAACTGCAGAATGGAGCCCGGAACCTCCGGCATGACCGGTCCGAAGAAGACCTTGTAGAGGATGTCCGCCTTGTCTGCGCCCGTGATGACCATGACGATCTTCCGCGCCGCCATGACCGTGCCGATGCCCATCGTGACGGCTGCGGTCGGGACCTCGTCGATAGACGAGAAGAAGCGCTTGTTCGCCTCGCGGGTCATGTCCGTCAGCTGCACCTCATGCGTCATGACCGGGAAATGGTCGCACGGCTCGTTGAAGCCGATGTGGCCGTCGTGGCCAATGCCGAGCAGTTGGATATCTACGCCGCCCCAGTCTTCAATCTTGCGCTCATACGCCCTGCACATGGAGGGGATATCGTCAGCAAGGCCGTCAGGAACGATAGTGTTCTCAGGTTTGATGGAGATATGGTCAAACAGGTTTTCCTGCATGAACCGGCGGTATCGTTGCTTTGTTTTCATTTTTTCCTCCTGCTTTATGCGATGGAATTCTTATAGCTTATTCCCTCAATCCCTCCGGCTCCATTTGCGTTACGATCACGGCCTGTGTCGCAGCAATCGCTTCCTGCCACTGCTCGGTTCCGGGCGGGCAGGCCACATACAGAAGCGCCCCCTCCGGCTGCAGCGGCAGGTTGTGCCAGATGTTCGATATTGCAAACGGCAGCGGGGCCTTGACAGTGGCGCGGAGCTGATACAGCCCGCTGCCTTCTTCAAATCGGACGCCATACTTAGACGGACAGACGTAACCGTCCGCGCTCCAGCCGCGATCTATACACACGTCATCCAGCCTGACCCACGCATCGCTTCCCTCCGGCGCGATGGAGAACTCGTACCAGCCCACGTTGTCCGCGCCAAAGTAGAATTCCAGATCTCCGCAGACGCTTTCTCCAACAGGGGCGTCTGCGTTTGCGCTCAGGGCGGTGGTGCCGCATTTCTGACGGCGTCCCTCCGGCCAGTTTTTCGGGCATTCGCCGCAGCGGGCGAAGCTTTCCACCAGCAGCAGTTCTTCCCCCGCGCACCAGGCAGACTGCCACGCCGCTGATCCCGGCTGCCTGTACACCCGAAGCAGGGTGTGATCGTCCGTGATGCAAATGTCGTGCCATGTGGCCGTGACTTTGTTGGTTTCTTCCCGATGAAGCTGATAGCGCGTACCTTCTGCGTCTGCGTCAAGGGGAACGCGAAGCAGACGGTAGCCTTCGCCGTGGATTTTCTCGTTTTCACACAGGCCATCGCTTGCCTCCGCGCTCACGGCAATCCAATCCCTGTCTCTTATACACATCTCCGAGCCCACGAGACAGGCAGA
>ENA-OYZE01000568-OYZE01000568.1-human-gut-metagenome-genome-assembly--contig:-NODE-568-length-9968-cov-4.324927_pt1 | contig 9968 bp, 8 predicted proteins | sample MGYA00243259_ERZ653469 | MGnify/ENA primary metagenome ERZ653469 (study PRJEB26926, sample SAMN06164913) | human gut metagenome | biome: ENVO:00009003; feature: ENVO:2100002; material: ENVO:00002003...
GAGCCTTATCGTCGGCAGCGTCAGATGTGTATAAGAGACAGAGATGAGGCTGTGCCCCTCCGCCTTGTACCTGGCGCCCCGGGCTACCTCCACGACGCCGCGGATGCAGGCCGCGTGAACGGCAAACGCCTCGAACGCCATCACGACACCTGCCAATCGAACGCGTTGTACTGGTGCTCGATCTCGGCGATATGCCCGCCGCGAATGGTGACACCCACGGCATCGAAGCGAATCGCCTTGAGCGGATAATGCTCCATGAGATAGCAACTTGCGATGCGGCGGTAGCGACGTTGCTTTTGGGCGTCCACGGCCTCCTCGGGAAAGACCCGCGTGCTGCAATCCAGCGCAACGCGTCTGGTCTTAACCTCGGCCATCACCACGACATCGTCGAGCTCATCGAGCAGCACCAGGTCGGCCTCGCCCTCGGTGCAACGATAACCCTGCTCCAGCAAGGTGTAGCCGCGCTCGTTAAAGTAGTCGATGGTGATCAGCTCGCCCAGCATGCCCAGCTCGCGGGGACTGAGTCCCTTGATAAACTCGGGCGTCATCGCCCCGCAGTCGAGCTCGCCGTTTTCCCAACGCTCCTTGAGCTGCTGCGTCTTGCTCTTTTTGCTTGCGGCACTCATGGGGTCTCCTTTCCCGCACGCTGCAGTGCCCCAATGATGAGGGCACCTTTCATGCGGGTAAGTACCGGAAGCAAACCAAAAGCTGACCAAATGCCGACAAAAAACGGGCCGTACGCAGCAATGGTGTTGCATACGGCCCGCTACCAGCAGGTTTATAAAACCCCAGGGGTCCCTATCTCCACAATTGGCCTAGAAAAGGCGCTCAGTCTGCAGAAAGTTTCCGCAAAAGCTCACGCGGTGCAGCGGACAAAGTCCATGTTTGCGAATGGCCTCGATATGCTCGGGGCTTGCATAGCCCTTCGACTCGGCCAGATGGTACTCGGGATACTCGGCGTCGTACTCGACCATCATCTCGTCACGCGTGACCTTGGCCATGATGGACGCCGCGGCGATGCAGGCGATCTTGGCATCGCCCTTCACCACATCGCGCTCGTTGGGAACGGCACCCAGGGGGTTGCCATCCATGAGCACACAGTCGGGTTCAAGCCCCGTATCGGCCACGGCACCCGCAACGGCGGTACGGATAGCGCGGGCCATGCCCATCTCATCGATATCCTTAGGCGCGATATGGCAAAAACCGATCGCCGTCGCCACCTCGGCAATCTTCACTGAGAGCAACTCGCGGCGCGCCGGCGTGAGCTTTTTGGAATCGTTGATGCCCCAGACGCGCGGCTCCATAGGAAGGCAGACAGCGCATACCGTCAAAGGACCGGCCACCGATCCGCGACCCACCTCGTCGACACCAACGACCACTCCATCGCCGCCAAGCTCATGCATAAGCTCGTACATGTCATTGACGCGCTCGCGCTCGGCAAGCTCTTTGGCATGGCGTTTGAGGGCGCGTTCGCAAGCCTTGATCACCTGCTGGCGCGGGTCCTCGCGATAATGCTCCACGAGGGCGGGAATCTCCTCAAACGTGGCGCTCGCCAACTCACCGGCAACCTGCGATGCCGAAACCGAGCTCGTCATGTTGGCCATACCAGGCCCTCCTTGCATGCAAATCAGATAAAAAGAAGGGCCACCCGAAGGTGACCCTTGTGTCCAAACGAGTGGACAGACGCTGCGATCTTCTTAGCGCTTCTCGGGGATGCGAGCAGCCTTGCCCACCTTGTCGCGGAGGTAGTACAGCTTGGCGCGACGGACGCGACCATGACGAACGACCTCGAGCTTGGCGATCTTGGGGCTGTGAAGCGGGAAGGTACGCTCAACACCGACACCGAAGGACATCTTGCGGACGGTGAAGGTCTCGCGGGCACCGGCGCCGGCCATGCGGATGACGTCGCCCTGGAAGACCTGGATGCGCTCGCGGTCGCCTTCCTTAATGCGGTAGTGAACCTTGACGTTGTCGGCGACGCGAACCTGAGGAATGTCCTCGCGGATCTGCTGACGCTCGATTGCGCGGATGTAATCCATGTGCAATTCCTTACTCTTCTAGAGGTGCCGTACCACCATGGCCGGCACGTAGTTGAACAAACGTATTCGAGTATACACGCGCGGGTTTCTGCTGCAAGAACAATTTTTTACGCAGACAAAAAGACAAAACCCGCACATGATAACCGCCCGTCTCACAAATGAGACGGGCGGCATGAAGGGGGGCTACACTAGGCGTCTACGCCCAAAACGTTAGGCGGGACGCTTGGCCTCGAGCTTGGCCTGGGCGGCAGCCAAGCGCGCGAGGGGCACGCGGTAGGGCGAGCAGGACACGTAGTCCACGTCGGCCACGTTAAACAGGCCCTTGATGGACTTGGGGTCGCCGCCGTGCTCACCGCACACGCCAAAGTGCATGTCGGGGTTGGTGGCACGGCCCTTCTCGACGGCCATGCGTACCAGCTCGAGTACTGCCGTATCGATGGTCTCGAAGGGGTTGTCCTTCAGAATCTTCTTATGCATGTACAGCGGGATGAACTTAGCCTCGGCGTCGTCACGCGAGAAACCGAAGGTCGTCTGGGTGAGGTCGTTGGTGCCAAAGCAGAAGAAGTCGGCATGGTGGGCGATCTCGTCAGCGACCATGCAGGCGCGCGGCAGCTCGAGCATCGTGCCCACGGGAATATTGAGCTCGACGCCTTCTTCGACGGAAACCTCGGCGATCACGCGCTCGATGACCTCGCGGGTCTGGACATGCTCGGCCGTGATGGAAACGAGCGGAACCATGATCTCGGGGCGCGGATCGACGCCCTCCTTGATTAGGCGGGCAGCGGCCGTGGCGACGGCGCGAACCTGCATGAGCGGCAGATCGCTAAAGACGACGGACAGGCGAACGCCGCGCAGGCCGAGCATCGGGTTGGACTCGATCATGCCGTCGATACGACGCAGGCGGGCGCGCAGGACGGCAAGCTCTTCCTCGCTGGCGCCGGCGGCTTCCTTCTTGGTGATGGCGACCTCGAGGTCGCGAGGATTATCCAGGAACTCATGAAGCGGCGGATCGAGCAGGCGGACGACCACATCGCGACCGGACATGGTCTTGAACATCGCCAGGAAGTCCTCGGTCTGAACCTTGAGCAGGTCGGCCAGGGCCTGCTGCTTCACGGCCTCATCGTCAGACAGGATAAAGCTCTGGATGATGTTCTTACGGTCGCCTAGGAACATGTGCTCGGTGCGGCACAGGCCAATAGCCTCGGCGCCAAACTCGAGTGCGAGCTCGGCATCCTCGGGATTGTCGGCGTTGACGCGCACATGGTTGGCATGGCCACAGGTCTCGTCCAGACGAATCTCATCGGCCCAGGACAGGATAGTGTCCAGATCGCCGGTGAGCTCGGCCGAGACCAGATCAACGGCGCCGTCGACGACGATACCCTGGGTACCGTCGATGGAAATGACATCGCCCTCGCGCAGCACGCGGTCGATGCCCTCGATACGCACGACCTTCTCGGCGGCGTCGATGTGGAAGCGCTCAACGCCGCAGACACAGGGCGTACCCATGCCGCGGGCGATAACGGCGGCATGGCTCGTCTTGCCACCGTGGCTGGTCAGGATGCCCTCGGCGGCGACCATGCCCTTCAGGTCGTCGGGGTTGGTCTCCCAACGAACCAGAATGACCTTGTGACCCTCGGCGGAACGCGCGACAGCGTCGTCGCTCGAGAACACGACCTCGCCCACGGCGGCACCGGGGCTGGCATTAAGACCGCTGGCGAGAGCCTCGTACTTCTTGGAGGCGTCGAACTGCGGGTGAAGGAGCTGGTCGAGTTGCGCGGGATCGATGCGGCTCACGGCCTCTTCGCGGGTGATCAGGCCTTCCTCGACCATTTCGATGGCGATGCGCAGGGCGGCGGTGGCGGTGCGCTTGCCCACGCGGGTCTGGAGCATCCAGAGCTTGCCCTGCTCGATGGTAAACTCGATATCGCACATATCGCGGTAATGATCCTCGAGCGTCAGGAACACGCGCTCGAGCTCCTCACCTGCGGACTCGAGGCCCGGGGTGGTCTTGAGGTCGGCGATGGGCTCGGTGTTGCGGATACCGGCGACGACGTCCTCGCCCTGGGCATTAACCAAAAAGTCACCGTAGAACTCCTTGGTGCCGTCGGCCGGATTACGCGTAAAGGCGACGCCTGTCGCAGAGGTCTCGCCCTTGTTGCCAAAGGCCATGGCCTGCACGTTGACGGCGGTGCCGAGCTCGTCGGAGATGCCGTGCTGTTTGCGATAGATGCAGGCGCGCTCGTTCATCCAGCTGCCAAAGACGGCCTGGATGGCAAGGCGCAGCTGGAGCTCCGGATCGTGTGGGAAGACGGGCTTGCCATCGGCGACCTCGAGCTCGGGATACAGGGCGGCATCGACGTTCTCGGAGAAGATGCCCTTAAAGGTCTCGACGAGTTCCTGCAGGTCCTCGGCCGAAAGCTCGGAATCGACGCGAACGCCGGCGACCAGGCGGGCCTGGGTCAGGGCGTTCTCGAACAGGTCGGCATCGACACCCATGACGACGTTGGAGAACATCTGGATAAAGCGACGATAGCTATCCCAGGCAAAACGCGGGTTCTGCGTCTGCGCGATGAGGCCCTGGACGGAATCGTCATTGAGGCCCAAGTTGAGGACCGTGTCCATCATACCGGGCATGGAGAACGGAGCGCCCGAACGAACCGACACGAGCAGCGGATCGGAGGCGTCGCCGAGCTTCTTGCCGCAGCGGGCCTCGAGGTCCGCCTCGGCGGCAACGATCTCATCGAGTGCGCCCTCGGGCCACACGTTGCCGGCACCGGAGTACTCGACGCAAGTCTGGCAGGTAATGGTAAAGCCACCGGGAACCGGCAGGCCGATACGGCTCATCTCGGCAAGGTTAGCGCCTTTGCCGCCAAGCACGAAGTTCATGGACTTGTCGCCCTCGGTGACACAGGTGCCCTGGGCGTCGGTTCCAAAACGGTAAACCCTCTTGCAATCGCTCACGATACTTCCCCTTCCATGCACTAACGCGCACGACCGTGGTAACGAATCGACCCACCGGATGCGGGCCGTGAGGGAACTATACGGCGCGTTTTGGGCAGGCTTGAGCAGAGGATGCGCGGTTTGGTAAACGTGCTAAAACTGGCGGTAAACGGTAGGTAAAGGTGGTTACCTTATGAAGAGACCACTTCAATAAACTTGCAGGTCAAATGCAAGTAATTTGCTAAATCGCTTTACCATTATCGTGCATTATTTTTAGTTAGTCTTTTTAGACGGGGCTTTTTAGCTACCCCAATAAGCTAGCTTTGTTGGGCTCGACGGGCGGCGCGGCGGGCGCGGGCTTCTTGGATTTCCTCCAAGTGGCTGATGATCTCGGAGGCGCTCTCCTCGATGGCCTTGCCGTCGGTACGTACCACAAAGCAGCCTAGGCGCTTCATGAGCGCACGGGCTTCCTCGAGCTCGCTGTGCACGCTCTCGGGCTCGGCATAGGAGCCGGCAACGGCACGAGCGTAGTCATCGCCCAAGCGGCTATCGCGAATTTCAGAAATCACATCGACGGTCGAAATCAGGCCGAACAGGCGCATCGGGTCAACCTCGTAAATCGACTTCGGCGGCTCCATGCCATGGGCCAACGGAACATTGGCAACCTTGTAGCCCTGATAAGCCAGATACATCGACAGCGGCGTCTTGGACGTGCGCGATACGCCCAGCAGCACGATATCGGCACCCGACAAATCGTCGCAACCGCGCCCGTCATCGTGCTCAACGAAATATTCCATGGCCTCGATACGATGGAAATAGCGGTCATCGGTCCTGTGAATCACGCCCGCGACGCCTTTGGGCGGCACACCGATGAGCGACGATAGCACGGCGAGCGTCGGACCGATCAGGTCGACCGAACGGATATGCAGCATGCCCAGGTAATCGAGCACGCGGGCGCGAAGCGCCGGATCGACAATGGTGTGAAACACGGCAATATCGCGATGGTCGGCATCGACGCGCGGGCCCACAAACGACTCCACCTGCTCCACCGAGGTCACCTTGGGCAGGCGCAACAAACGAAAAGCCCCTTCATCAAATTGCCCGGACGCCGCAAGCACCACCTCACAAGCGGTATCGCCGAGCGAGTCGGAGATAACGATAACGGTGGGACGAGCGGTGACCGGGCAATCCATGCGGGGCTCCTTTTGCGCTTATGCGCAGGCTAGCTTACTTTTTGCGGGCAAGCTCACCGATGTTGGCGATGCCGGAGAAAACGGCCTCGAAGCGGTTGAGCAGCTTAAGGCGATTATCGCGGAGCTGTTCGTCCTTGTCCATGACCATAACCTCATCGAAGAAACGGTCGATGGGCGCGCGCAGGGCGGCGAGGGCGGCAAATGCGGCCGGGTAGTCCTCGGCAGCAAGGGCAGCATCGACAGCAGTCTGAGCAACCTCGGAAGCATCGGCAAGCGCGAGCTCGGCCTCGCCCATCAGGCTGCGGTCGTACTCCGCGCCCAGCTCGGACTTGGAGATATGCGCGGCACGGGCATAGGCCGTAGCCAGGTTGTCAAAGGTCTCGGCATCGTTCTTGCGGGCCTCGTCGAGGGCGGCGCAGCGGGCGAAGAAGACGGACGGGGCGATGATGTGCACCGCGGAGACGGCAGCAACGGTGTCGGCCGGGATCTTCTCGTCGCGGGCCATGCTCACCAGGCGGCCATGGAAGAAGTCGCGAACCTGCTGGGCGACTTCGGCGGCGTCAAACTCAATGCCCTGCTCACTATAGAGCTCGAGCGCAAAGTCGATAAGCGACGTGGGGTCGATCGGCAGGCGGTCGCGCAGGATGTTGATGATGCCGATAGCGGCACGACGCAGCGCATAGGGGTCCGAAGAGCCGGTCGGGGGCTCGCCGATGGCAAAGATACCGGCGATGGTATCGAGCTTGTCGGCGCAGGCCACGATGCAGCCAGCGGTGCCCTCGGGCAGCTCGTCACCGGCAAAGCGGGGACGATAGTGATCGCGAATGGCGTGGGCGACCTCGTCGTTCTCCCCCATCGCGGTCGCGTAATAACCGCCCATCACGCCCTGCTGGCTCGTGAACTCGACAACGGCGTTGGACACCAGGTCGGCCTTGCACAGGTGCGCGGCACGGCCGGCATCGGCGGCAAGGTGGGCGCCCAGATGAGCCTCGCGGGCAATAGCGAGCGCGAGCTGCTCGATGCGCTCGGACTTGGCGAGCACGCTACCGAGCTTCTCCTGGAAGGCAACCTTGGCCAGACGCTCACGGAACTCGTCAAGGGAAATCTTCAGGTCCTCCTCGTAGAAGAACTTGGCGTCGTCCAGACGGGCGCGCACGACGCGCTCGTTGCCGTCGATCACGCGCTCGGCATTCTCGGGCTTGCTGTTGGAGACGACCACGAACTCACGCGTGAGCTTGCCCTCGCCGTCATAGATCGGGAAGTAGCGCTGGTTGGTGAGCATGGACTCGCAGATGATCTCGTGCGGGACCTTGAGGAACTCCTCATCGAAGGTACCAACGAGCACCGTCGGCCACTCGCAGAGGTTGATGACCTCCTCAAAGACCTTCTTGGGCGTATCGACATGGCAGCCGGGACGGGCAGCCTCGACCTCGGCGATACCGGCAAGGATGGCCTCGCGACGACGCTCGGCAGAAAGCACGCCGGCGTCCTCGAGCACCTGCTCGTAGACGGCGGGGCTGGCGACCACATGGTCACCGGGACCAAGCACGCGATGACCACGCGTGGTATTGCCACTCGTCACGTCGGCAAACGACACGGGCACAACGTCCTCGCCCAGAAGGCAGCAAATCCAGCGGACCGGACGAACAAAGGTCGCATGCTCGTGACCCCAGCGCTGAGAGCGGTAGTTGGGCCACTGCAGGCCAGCGATAGTCTTCTCGCACAGGGCCGTCAGGATCGGGGTGGCCGGGGCGGAAGGGATGTTCTTCTCGGCAAAGACGTACTCACGGCCGTCGGTGTCCTCGCGACGGACCAGATCCTCGGCAGCCACACCGCACTTGCGGGCGAAGCCCTGGGCGGCCTTGGTGGCGTTACCGTCGGCATCGAAGGCGATGTTGGCCGCGGGGCCGCGCTTGACCTCGTGAACCTCGTCGGTCGCGGTGGCGACGGCGGCAACGAGCGCAGCCAGGCGGCGCGGGCTCGAGATCACGCGGACCTCGCCGTGGGCCAGACCGGCCTCGTCGAGACCCTTGGCGATCATGGTGCCAAGCTGCTTGACGGCATTGTTCAGCGGTGCGGAGGGCATTTCTTCCGTACCGATCTCAAACAGGAAATCCTTAGCGTCTGCCATGGCTTACGCCACCTCGCCTTCCTGGTCGGCATTCTCGTTGACTCCGGCGACCTCGGCCATATAGGCCTCGCAGCACGCCTTGGCGACGGCGCGGACGCGCAGGATGTAGTTGGCACGCTCGACCGCGGACAGAGCGCCGCGGGCATCGAGCAGGTTGAAAGCGTGGCTGCACTTCATGACGCAGTCATATGCCGGCAGCGACAGCTTGCGCTCCAGGCAGGAATGGCACTCGGCCTCGTAGTCGTCAAACTTCTGACGCATCATCTCGACGTTTGCGACCTCAAAGTTATAGGCACTGAACTCGCGCTCGTTCTCAAGGAACACGTCGCCATAGGTCATGGGCGTGCCGTCGGGCAGGTAGCTCCACACCAAGTCGTAGACCGAGTTAACGCCCTGCGCATACATGGCAATGCGCTCTAGGCCATAGGTGATCTCGACGGGTACGGGGTCGACCTCGATGCCGCCTACCTGCTGGAAGTACGTAAACTGCGTGACCTCCATGCCATTGAGCCAGACCTCCCAGCCAAGGCCCCAGGCGCCGAGCGTCGGGCTCTCCCAGTCGTCCTCGACAAAGCGGACGTCATGGTCGTTGGGGTCCAGACCGATAGCGGCAAGAGACCCCAGGTAGAGCTCCTGGGCGTTAACCGGAGAAGGCTTGATGAGCACCTGGAACTGATAGTAGTGCTGCATGCGGTTGGGGTTCTCACCGTAGCGGCCGTCGGCGGGACGGCGGCAGGGCTGCGCATAGCAGGTGCGCCACTCGGCGGGACCGAGCGAGCGCAGCGTGGTCGCGGTATGGAAGGTACCGGCACCGACCTCGGAGTCATAGGGCTGCATAATGACGCAGCCCTGCTCGCCCCAGTACTGCTGGAGGCGCAGGATGATGTCTTGGAAGGAAAGCGATGAAGCGTTCATGCCTCTAATATCCCCTCGTCGAAACGATTACACGGTTAGGTACTGTACTATAGCGGTTTTTAGTCGATAGCGCCGATGCGGTTGAGCGGCCAGTAGCGCACAAGCGCCACAGCGATCAAATCAGAGCGATCGACGGGACCAAAGTAGCGTGAGTCGGCAGAGTTTTCGCGGTTGTCGCCCATCACCCACACGCACCCGTCGGGAACCGTGTAGGGATAGCTTACCTGAGCGCCGGGCGCTTGGACCGAAAGCGGCCAGCTCATGCCCATCGTGTAGTCCTCGTCGAGCGCTTGGCCGTCAACGACCACCTTGCCATCCTGCAGGTCGACCGTCTGGCCGGCCGTGGCAATAACACGCTTGACAAGAACATCATGCTCGGAGGTGCCATCGGGGTTGTGAAACACCACGATATCGCCCTGCTTGACGGGCTGACCGAGCTCGAGGCTCACCTTTTGTGCCAGGATCTGGTCGCCAATCTCGATCGTGGACTCCATGGAGCCGGTGGGCACCACAAAGGGCTCGACCACAAACGAGCGAATCAAGAAGGTGGCGACCAATGCGATCGCGATGACCGCAATCCACTCAAAAGCGCCCCTCAACGCGGAATGCTGCGATGGAACCATTCTCACTCCTCGCTCTGCGAATACGAAGCGTCCAAAATCTCCTGCGCGTACGCACGCTCTTGGGGCGTAAGGCGCGCCGTCTCGATCAGATCTGTCTCTTATACACATCTGACGCTGCCGACGATAA
>ENA-OYZE01000578-OYZE01000578.1-human-gut-metagenome-genome-assembly--contig:-NODE-578-length-9846-cov-4.337044_pt1 | contig 9846 bp, 10 predicted proteins | sample MGYA00243259_ERZ653469 | MGnify/ENA primary metagenome ERZ653469 (study PRJEB26926, sample SAMN06164913) | human gut metagenome | biome: ENVO:00009003; feature: ENVO:2100002; material: ENVO:00002003...
CTGCCTGTCTCGTGGGCTCGGAGATGTGTATAAGAGACAGCTTATTCGGTCGGTACAGAGCCGTTTACTGCAAGATTCCGTTACTCTCCAGCAGCCTGCGCGATCAATCGGTCGAGCGGTTGATCTGCCGCCAGCTCCCCCACGTTTTTTTGCAGCACCGCTGCGGCAATTCCATACGCTGCCAGCAGCGAACCCAACTGCGAAGCGTGCTCACCGTCCGAGGCGTACAGTTCCTCCTGCGGGGCCAGTTTCGCAAAGCGCCACCAGATTTCTCCCACCGGCGCCAAGGCGCTGCCGGTCTGCTGTGCCAGTTCCCGATAGGGTGCGCTCATCTCGGGCTGTGCCTGCGCACCATCTCGCTTGGCAGTCCAGGTCATGTAGAGCACCGGACGCGCACCCGCCTGCCAAACCCAGTCGATCAGCTCCTTGCCCGCCTGTGCCATCACAGTCAGGTCCCCCATAGGGTGTGCGGTGTGTTGCAGGACAACGGCATCGTACTGGCCAAAGCGGATGTTAAAGCGCACCTCCGGCTGTTTGACGTGGTAGTCCCAACCCATGCCGCCATGGGCAAGCATGGTGACCTCGGTCTGCACCCCATTGCGGCGGCAGATTTCGGCGAAGGTGTGCGGCATATCGTGAAAAAAGGTGTGGCTGTTGCCAATAAATAAGACGCGCATGATGGTTCCTCCTTTTTCGTTGTCATCAGATTGTGTTCCCGAGCGCTGGGTAAAGTATCGATTGCTTTCCCTATTGAGAAAATATTTCCCGACGATTTGCCACGCTCTTTTTCCTGTATGTAGAGCGCATCGCCCCATGCTGCCCTCTACAATAGAGCCGTTTCATTTTTGTCTGTTTCGTCCACTAGGATTCTATCCTTTTATAAAAATAGACAAGGGCTTCCCCTTGTCTATTTTTTCCTGCGTTATAGCGCAATAATTCCCTTTTGCAGCATCGACTGGGCCGCTAAGAGGATGCCGACCTTTCCGGTCTGGTAGGTCAATCCGCCCTGCATCCAGACCGCGAACGGCTCGCGCAGCGGTGCGTCGGCCGACAGTTCGATCGAAGCGCCGTTGGTGAACGCTCCTGCCGCCATGATAACCTTGCTGTCATAACCGGGCATATCCCACGGCTCTGGGGTGACAAAGGAATCGACCGGCGCGCCCTTCTGCACACCCTCACAGAAAGCGATCAGCGCCTTTGGTTCCCGCAGACAGATTGCCTGGATGATGTCGGCGCGGGGCTCACTGCTTTTCGGAGTGACTTCATATCCCAGCAGCTCACAGAGCGAAGCGGCAAACAGCGCCGTTTTGAGCGCAGAAGCTACTACCGTAGGGGCGAAGAACAGTCCCATAAAGAGCGAGCGGGTATTCCCCAGCGTACAGCCAATCTCCTTGCCTACGCCGGGCGCCGTCAAGCGTTGCGCGCACATATCCACATATTTTGCCTTGCCCGCGATGTAACCGCCGGTCGGCGCGATACCGCCGCCTGGATTTTTTATCAGGGAGCCGACGATCAGATCTGCGCCCACCTGGGTAGGCTCACGCTCCTGTACAAATTCGCCGTAGCAGTTGTCCACCATCACGATGGCATCTGGATTGGACTGGCGCACCTTTTGTACAATCTTCTCGATGTCCTCGACAAAGAGCGAGGGACGCAGCGAGTATCCGCGAGAACGCTGAATATAGGCCACCTTCGCGCCCTTGACCGCTTCTGGGATGGCCTCATAATCGACCGTTCCATCCGCGCGCAGGTCCAGCTGCTCATACTGGATGCCGAAATCTTTCAGCGAACCGCTGACCCCCTCCTTCTCCCCAATGCCGATGACGCCGTGCAGCGTATCGTAGGGCATGCCGGTGAGGCTGACCATCCGGTCTCCCGGACGCAGTACACCGAACAGCGCGACGGTGAGCGCGTGGGTGCCGGACATGAAGTTATAGCGGATCAGGGCGTCCTCGCATCCAAAGATGTCCGCCAATACTTCGTCCATCACTTCCCTGCCGCGGTCTCCGTAACCGTACCCGGTAGAAGGGGTGAAGTGGGATTCGCTGACCCCATGTTTGATGAAGGCCGACAGCACCTTCTCGCTGTTGTACTGCGCAGTGCGGTCAATCTGTGCAAACTGTTCGCGGGCCTTTTCTTCGGCCTGCACACCCAAAGCGCGCAGCTTTGGGTCGATGTCAAAAAACTCCATTGGTATAAAATCTCCTTTGTAGATGATCGAGCTACTCTTGCTGCTCCCTTGCGGGAACCCCCAGCTCCAAACGCTTCCAGCTGGCCTGGGTCTCAAAGCCAAGCTTCTGATAATATCCCTCCAGATGGGGCTGTGCACAGTCGAGCACCGGCGTCTTGCCCTGCCAAAAGGCTTCCAGGCACAGGCGGTTCACAATCTGAGAGGCAAGTCCCTGCCCGCAGTGATCCGGGCGGGTACACAGGTTAAAGATTAGCCCCGTTTCTCCCTGTGCAGGCAACAGGATACCTCCACAGGAAATCGGACGGTTTTCCTGCTCGTCGCGCACCTCGAAAAACAGCGCTCCGCCCCGCTGCATGAAGGCCATCCGTGCGGTATAATCATCGCGGCTGACCTGCTGTTGCAGGTCCTCTTTCTGGGAGGAGAGCAGGTCATAAAGATCCCACAAACTTTTACAGGGCACTACCCGGCTTCCGGTGATATCTCCCGGCATCCGATCGCAGACCATCCGCGGTCCCTTGTGCACTCGCGGTTCCTCGTCTGGGAAAAAGCGCCTGCAATATTCGTCGATGATCTCCTCCCGGGCCGTCAAGCTTCCCCGCGGCTGTAGCTGCAAAAAGTTGTGGAGTTCCTCCCAGCGGGTGGGCGAACGGGGCGCCCCAACCAGGCGATAACTTGTCCCCATCCGGCACAACAGGTACTGTGCGTTCTTCTTTTGGGTTTCCGATTCCCCAATCCACAGGTCACAGTACCGCCAGTCCACGCCGCTCTTGTCCGCACAGCGAGAAGTGTAGGCCGCAAGCACTTCGGTGCCGTCCCAAACATCCCGGCGGCACAGGGAAAGCACCTTTGCGCTGTCCTGTGGAGTCACCAGACGAATCATCCTCTCTCCTCCTTGCAATCAAAATTTTACCTGCCTGCTGAATTTACAGCGCAGCAAAACTGCCGGCCAACGCCTCCAACAGCTTTTCTGCCGGGTCCATGTCCTGCAGATCCATCACCGCCATCGGCGAATGGACATAGCGCACCGGCACCGCTACCGTCATAATGCGGCAGCCCGCTCCCGCTTTGGACATCCCTGCAGTGTCGTTTGCACCGACAATCTGATTTTTTATCTGGCAGGCGATGTTCTGTTCGCGGCAAATCTGCTGGGCTTTGTGTACCAGTTCCCGGTCCATGATGGCGCCTTTATCTTTAAAGCTGAGCACTACGCCTTTGCCCAAAACGCAAACCTGCTTTGCAGCAGAAATGCCCGGCACATCCGCCGCACTGTGGCTTTCTACTGCAATGGCGATGTCCGGCTGAACGGCAAAGGCGGCGGCTCCGGCCGCCCCGCCAATCTCCTCCTGTGCAGAAAAGACGGCGACAATGTCATAAGGCAGCTGCTTGTGCAGCAATTCCAACAGCAGCACACAGCCCGAACGGTCATCGAGCGCCTTGGAGGCGACACGGCTGCCATTCAACTGATAAAATTCGGTTCTAAATGTCGCAAAGTCACCCAGTGAAACTACCTTTTCGGCCTCTTCCCGGCTCTTTGCCCCGATGTCGATGTACAGCTGCTCATAGCTCTGTACGGCTTCCCGGTCAGCGGGGCTTTGCAGATGAATCGGCTTTGCTCCAACTACACCCGGCACTCCGCTTTCCAAGCGAACCTGTTTGCCGATGACCACGCGGGTATCCACCCCGCCCACACCGTCAAAGCGCAGCAGTCCGCTCTCCTCAATGTAGGTGATAATAAATCCAACCTCATCCATGTGGGCGGCAAAAAGCACCTTTTTGTTTGGGGCCTGCTTGCCCTTTTTTTCACAGATCAAGTTTCCGCGCGCATCGCGCCAATGTGTGCAGTCCTGCGGCAGATGGGCCACGATCCAGTCGGCGACCTTGTCTTCCCCGCCGGATACGCCGTCGATCTGGCAGAGTTCCTTTAGCCATGTAAGCTGTCTTGTCTGTTCCATCCTGTATTCCTCCTATCTGCCGATTCTCTGTGCATAAGCTGCCAGCAGCCGCGCCGTGTTCTCCACATCCTGCGGGTCGATAACCTCGATCGGGGTGTGCATATAGCGCAGCGGGATCGAGACGCAGCAGCTCTCCACTCCTGCGCGGGTCTTGACGATCGAGTCCGCATTGGTGCCGGTTCCTCTGCCGGAAAGCACCTCGGTCTGGAACGCAATGCCCGCTTCCTCTGCAGCGGCCATGATCTCACGGGACATGCGGCGGCTGAGCAGCGAACCGATCCCCACCGCTGGTCCTTTTCCAACCTGTGCCACATGTTTGTCCGCAATTTCCGGGGTGGAGCCGAAGGTGACGTCCACCGCGATCGCCTGGGTGGGCTCGATGGCATAGGAAGCAGTCAGCGCACCCAAGCCACCGGTTTCCTCCTGGGAGCTGAGCAAAACGGTCAGTCCCATCGGCTCCAGGTGATGTTCTCTCCAATAGTTTTTAATCTGCTGGGCCGCCTGAATGACCGCGACACAGCAGCAGCGGTCGTCGAAAGCCTTGCTGGAAACCAGTCCGTTCATCAGCTGTGTGAACGGACCGACAAAGCTGACTGTCGCACCCAGATCAATCTTTTGGCGCGCCTCTTCGGTGTCCATGCCCACATCAATCCAAATCTCGTCGATAGTGGGGTTCTTTTTTTCTCCCTTTTGGATGTGGGGCGGCTCACTGCCGATAACGCCGGGGATATCGCCGCTGTATGCATGGACGACAACTGGAGAACCCATAACTAGCCGCCGGTCAACGCCGCCAGCCTGTCCCACTCTAATAAAGCCGCCCTCTTCAATGTGGGTAACAATTAAACCGATCTCGTCGATGTGGGCGTCGAGCAGCAGGTGCGGCCGTCCCTGCTGAGGGGGCATCACCTGACAGATCAGGCTTTTGTGGACGGTGCGCTCACAGTGTCCCAAATCGGAGCAGATTTTCTCTGCCACCTCCAGTGCCCGGTCCTCTGCACCGGAAACGCCATCTACCTGGCAAAGAGACTGTAACATCTCGATTGTTTGCATAAAAACACTTCCCTTCGGTGATTGGGAACTTTCTCCCGTATCTTTTATTCTATCACAATTTCCAAGAGTTTTCATCGGTTTTGACAAGGTTTTTTGTGCTACAGCCGTACTTTTTCGGTGAAGTTTTTCCAGCTCTGTGCAATAATTTGGGCAACAAAAGCCACTCTTATGAAAAAGAAGGCACGATCCCTCTAAAGAAAAAAAGGATGTGAGCGTATGAATGCTGTCAAAACAAAAGTGGCTGCCCTGCTATTGAGCGCGGCGCTGATGATCAGTCTTGGCGCCTGCCAAAACCGGGAACAAAGTTCTGTGGATAACCCCCAGGCAAACTCCGAGCAAAGCAGCCAGACAGATAACGAGATAGTCGAAGAGATTCAACCGGATCAAGAGGACACCGAACAGTCCGACACAGCTTCCGGCAGCGACGGCCAAACCGCCGGCAGTTCTTCGGACACAGCCGGTGAAACTGCGGACAACGCCGCCGATTCTACCCCTTCGTCAGAAGAAACTTCCGGTTCCTCCCCCAGCTCCCAAACAGAGCAGGGTACACAGATTGACCCAAATGGGCAGACTATGCAGCCGGCACAAGGGCAGACTGCAACACTGTACATCGGGCGCAGCGATACCGGCTTTACCGAGTACCCTGTGGAATATACCGGAACGCTGACACCGGAGTGGCTGATCGAACAGATCGCTTCGTTGACCGGATGGAACCTGGATCTCGCCGACAGCGTAAGCAGCGGCAAAGGTGGGATGACGGTCGACTTTGCTGCAACCAGCTCGATTGTCACCGGACCGCCGGAACCGCAAAAAGACGATTTCTTTGTCTACGACTCCATTGAGCTGGTACAGACCATTCTGGACTCGATCCAACACACCTTGCAGTACAACTTTGTAGACCCCGAACTCGGTGATCCAAACAATCTGGACGTCTATTTCTGTCTGGAGGGCGGCGACATCATCCTGGCAGATGGGCCGTATGTCCCACACGATCTTCCCTATTCGGGATTAAAAATGCAATAAAAAAGTCCACCCTGCGGGGTGGACTTTTTTTATTGATAGGCACAGAAGGTATACCCCTGCCTGCGCAGGTCGTCAATGACCTGTCCCAAAATCTGGGCGTTGGTCTGTGAGACGGCGTGCAGCAGATAAATTGCGCCCGGATGGCACTTGCTCTCGATGGTGGTAATGGCCTCCTGCGGGTCGGGCTGATCGTCCACCAACCAGTCTCGATAAGCAAAGCTCCAGAACACGCTGCGATACCCCAGATCCTGCACCACCTTCAGATCCGCTTCGGAAAATTCGCCCATCGGGAAGCGGAACAGGCTCATCTCGTACCCAAAGTTTTCCTTCATATAGTTGTGCAGCCCGATGATCTCCTGTTGGCACTCTTCAAAAGAAATCTCCGGGAAGGATGGATGGGTTACGCTGTGGTTGCCCACGATATGTCCCTCGTCGATCATTCGCTGTACCAGCTCCGGCTCCGATTCGACATACGGTTGGGTGACAAAAAAGACTGCCTGCACATTCTTTTCCTTTAGTGTGTCCAAAATGTCTGCGGTGTACCCGTTTTCATAGCCTTCGTCAAAGGTCAGATAGATCTGTGTAGTGTCCTCGCGAATAAAGTCCGCCGCATACTGCCCGTATTTTTCCTGATAGAGGGTCGCGCCGTTGGGGCGGTTTTCGGCATCCACCGGCCCTCCCGGCCCCCATCCCAGTTTCTGGGTATCTAACCCCTGCGTGCTGGTCTGGGTCGACGACTCCTCCGGGGCGGTTACGTCTGACTGCTCCTGTTGCTCCTGCTCATCCTGTGGCGCTGCCAACTGCTCGTCGCTCAGCTCCACCTTCGCGGAGGCCTCGTCCTCCTGCTGCGGCTGTTCATCCGGCGTTTGCTCCTCTTGCGGCTCTTCCTCCTGCTGTGAGGCACCCGGCGATTCCGGCAGCGCCTCCTTGCCCTTTTCTGCAGCTGGGCGCTGGCATCCTGCCACCGACACCAGCATCGCCAGCGCCAACACCACCGCAAAGAATCTGCGCGTATAGCTTGTATATCGTTTCATCTTCTCTCCACCTTTCTGCCAAAAATCCCGACGCACCATTTTTGTTCGGTTTTTGTTATCTTGCGCTGCTTTGCGGCAAATCATGCACAGCACTTCTTTTTTCCATTATAAACGACATCTATCATAAAAAGCAATCCTGAGGGCAAAATAGAAGGTAGATTCACAAATTTTTTACAGCCATGCAGCTGGAAAGGAACGATTCGGATGAGTATGACCAAACGACAGATCCAAACCATCAAAGCCCGCGAGATTTTGGATTCCCGCGGCAACCCCACCGTAGAAGCGGTGGTGGTACTGGCAGACGGCAGCGCAGCAAGGGCGGCAGCCCCTTCGGGCGCCTCCACCGGCGAATATGAAGCTCCCGAGCTGCGCGACAACGAGGCAGAGCGCTATCTGGGCAAGGGCGTGCGCAAAGCCGTCGATCAGGTAAAACAGATCATCGCCCCAGCACTGTGCGGGCGCGACGCCTCCTCTCAGGCGGCCATCGACGAGGTATTGCTCGGCCTTGTCGACCCGCACACCGCAAAGCGGCCCGGCTCCAACGCCATCCTTCCCGTCTCGCTGGCCTGCGCCAAGGCCGCAGCCATCTCCTACCACATTCCGCTCTACCGCTATCTCGGCGGCGCTTTGGCCAACACCCTGCCCATGCCGATGATGAACATCCTAAACGGCGGCGCGCACGCCGCCAACAACCTGGATGTACAGGAATTTATGGTGATTCCCGCCGGCGCACAATCCTTCTCGCAGGCGCTGGAATGGTGCTGCCGGGTCTACCACCGCCTCAAGGAACTGCTCAAAGAGAAGGGCCTCTCCACTGCGGTGGGCGATGAGGGCGGCTTTGCCCCCGACGTTCAGGGGGAGGATGAGGCCCTTTCCCTGCTGATGCAGGCCTTTGAGCGAGCCGGTTTTGTGGCAGGCAAGGACTTTGTGCTCGCGCTGGATGCGGCATCCTCCGAGTGGGTTTGCCCAGATGAAGAGGGGAACATCCGCTATACCCTGCCCAAATCCAAGCTCTCCTACACCACCGAAGAGCTGATCGCACACTGGGAGGGCCTGTGCACCAAATACCCCATCCGCTCGCTCGAGGACCCACTGGGTGAAAACGACTGGCAGGGCTTCGTGCAGATCACCCACCGGTTAGGCTCCCGCGTGCAGATCGTGGGCGACGACCTGTTTGTCACCAACCCCAAACGCATCTCCGAGGGCGTCGCGATGCAGGCAGCCAACGCGGTGCTAGTAAAACCTAACCAGATCGGCACCCTCTCCCAGACCCTCGAGGCGGTGCGCCTGGCACAGAAGGCGGGCTACCGCACCATCCTCTCCCACCGCTCCGGCGAGACCGAGGACAGCACCATCGCCGACATCGCGGTGGCCTGCGGCGCCGGGCAGATCAAGACCGGCGCCCCCTGCCGCGGGGAGCGCACGGCAAAGTACAACCAGCTGTTGCGCATCGAAGAGGGGTTGGGGGACCAAGCGGTATTTCCCCACTGGTGCTAACCCTCTTTTAAGCCTTTGCAGCGCTCCGCGCACCTTTCTCTCTATCGAGTGAGGGGGGCGTTCCGCCCCTCCACTTCGGGCGACTTTCTCTTTGCGTAGAAAGTCGTCAAAGGCGCACCAGACTCCCTTCGAGTTTCAGCAAAAACTCAAAAGATGAAACGCAAACCCGATTGCACCGGAAAGTGTGACCATCCCTTACCGCTTTCGCGCTCGCTTACGCATCGCGCCGGGCTGCTTTGCGCCACAAAAAAAGACCGATTTGCCACTTTGAGATTGCGGGCAAATCGGTCTTTGTTTTCTCCCTCGATTTTATCGAGAATCTATATTCTGTTTTCAATCGGTGGCGCGGAACAAGTCACCGCTATTCATCCTGTTTTGGGGGATAAGGGATGGGACCGTGCTGTTTTTCGAAGCTGCGGGCGTGCTGGCGCAGGGCGTAGAGCACCTCGCCGTTGAGCGAGCGGTCCTCATAGGCGGCGATATATTGCATTTTATAGTGCAGTTCTTCATCGATGCGGATGCCGAGATGCTTTCCTTTTTTCATGCAGACCCCCAAATCAGATAATTTTCTAAGTACATTTTACACCCGTTTTTTGGAAATTTATTCCAAGTGCATTTATAATGAACTTAAAAAATTGAAGGGAGCGGGAGCGATGAAGGTAGCGGTAGTGGGCTCGCGGGGGCTTTGGGTGGAGAATCTGGAGGACTATCTGCCGGAGGGGACACAGGAGCTGATTTCGGGCGGCGCGCAGGGAATCGACGCCTGTGCCAGAAACTACGCTAAGCGCAAGGGCCTTGCCATCACCGAGATTTTCCCCTGCTATGAGCGGTACAGCCGGGCCGCGCCGCTGCGGCGCAACGAGGAGATTGTGCGGCGGGCAGATTGGATCGTGGCTTTCTGGGACGGCGAATCGAAGGGCACAGCCTACACCATCCGCTATGCCCAAAAGCAGGGCAAGCCCTTGACCGTCCACCGCCTGCAACCACAGGAAAACTAACCTCCTGGGAGATTTTTTGGTGACTTCTCTCTGATGAGAAAGTCTCCCATGGGATGGGGCATGGGGACGCAGAGCCCCTCGCATTGAGCACCGCCCCAAAA
>ENA-OYZE01000581-OYZE01000581.1-human-gut-metagenome-genome-assembly--contig:-NODE-581-length-9812-cov-3.822384_pt1 | contig 9812 bp, 8 predicted proteins | sample MGYA00243259_ERZ653469 | MGnify/ENA primary metagenome ERZ653469 (study PRJEB26926, sample SAMN06164913) | human gut metagenome | biome: ENVO:00009003; feature: ENVO:2100002; material: ENVO:00002003...
AAATTGTGCTGGTCGACCACGACACCGTCGACCTTTCCAACCTCAACCGCCAGCTCTTTGCCACCGCCGACATGGTCGGGCAAAGCAAGTGCCTGGCTGCCCGCAAGAGGCTGCTTTCGATTAACCCGGAACTGCAACTTCGCTGCTATGAGGAATTTTTCCTGCCCGAAAATGCAGATTTTCTCTTTGCCGAACAGCCTGACCTGATCTTGGACGCCATCGACACCGTCACAGCAAAGCTCTATCTTGCCCAACAGTGCCAACAGCGTGCAATCCCTCTGGTCACCTGCCTGGGCACCGGCAACCGGCTGGACCCCTCCCAACTTCGCTGGGGCGACATCTCCGAGACCAGCGGGTGCGGCTGCCCGTTGGCAAGGGTCATGCGCCGGGAGCTCAAAAAGCGCGGCATCACCAAACAAACGGTCGTCTATTCGGTCGAGCAGCCGGTCAAGGCCATCTGCCCCGGAGGAGAGGAAAATGGCCGCCACAGCCCCGCCAGCTGCGCCTTTGTCCCCCCTGCCGCCGGATATCTGCTGGCAAGCGTCGGACTGCAAAAACTGCTCTCTTAAGTCACCCCCTCACAAAGCCTCCCTCTGCGGAGGCTTTATTTTTTTGCAGCCTCTTGCTTTTTGGGGAGGTCCGTGCTATACTCTATTTAAATATTTAAGCAAATATTTAAATAGATTGTAAGGAGGAATGTCTAGTGGCCCTGCAAGAAACGCTTAAAGCACTCTCAGACCCGATTCGCCGTCAAATTCTGGTGCTGCTGCGGGAAGGACAGCTGCCCGCAGGCGAGATCGCCAAACAACTTGGAATGAGCCCGCCCGCCACCTCACACCACCTGCAAAAGCTAAAGAGCGCGGGATTGATCTTTGAACGCAAAGAGAAAAATTTTATCTTTTACGAATTGAACACCTCCTTTTTTGAGGAGCTGCTGCTGTGGATCAAACAATTTGAATCCACCCAGGAGGAACGCCATGAAATGGATGACCAAACTGTACTCGATTCTAACCTTTCTTCCCCTCGTCGTTAGCGCACTTGTGTTGCCGCTGATGCCGGAAAAAGTTCCGCTGCACTACAACCTCGCCGGCCAGATCGACCGCTGGGGAAGTCCATTTGAATTGTTGTTTCTGCCCTTATTCACCCTTGTCGCTGCACTTTTGATGCGCCACCTCATTATCCCGCGCATCTCAAAAAAGACGCCCGCTAACACCCAGGCGCTCATATCCGCCATCTGCTGCGTGCTGCTGATGGCCGACATCCTGACTGTTGTGATGCTCTTCTCCGCCTTTTTTTCCGGCAGCTTTGCCGATCCCGGCGTAGCCTTCGTGCGCATCATCAATGTGGTGATGGGGCTGATGCTGATCCCACTCGGAAACATCATGCCAAAGGTCAAGCGCAACGGCGTCTTTGGCTTGCGCACCAAATGGAGCATGGCCAACGACACCTGCTGGAACCTGTGTCAGCGGATGGGAGGATTGAGCCTGATGCTCACCGGTGTGCTCATCGTGGTGGGGACGCTGCTCATCCCCGATCCTTCCCTGAATACCCCCCTGATGCTCGCACTCATCCTGTTGGATGCGGTGTTCTGCATCGTCTATTCCTATAAAATTTATCAAAAATACGGCCAAAACTAGCGGCACTGTATAAAAAAGGCTCTGTTGGTTACACCACCAACAGAGCCTTTTTTTACTGTTTTTTCGGGAGGGATCTTTTTTGCTTTTCTTGTTTGGCCTGGGTATCGGCCTGCTCAACGGTTTCTTTGGTTCCGGCGGAGGCATCCTCGCCGTCGCACTGCTGCAAAAGCAGGGACTTTCCCCCCGGGTCGCCCACGCCACCAGCATCGCCGTCATCCTGCCTCTGTCGCTGGTCAGCCTGGGAGTATATTGGTTTCGGGAAAATCTTCCGCTTGCAGATGCCTTGCCCTTCTTTGTGCCTGCCCTGCTCGGGTCGGCGTGTGGGGCAGTCTTTTTAAAAAAGATCCCGGTCAAGCTGCTGCGCCTGGTGTTTGCCGGCCTCATTTTGTATACCGGGATGCGGCTGCTGATCAGATAACCCCTTCCCTGCACCGTTCCACTCTACCTGTGCTCTTTTGGGGTTATTTTTTCTCGTCCGAAAATTCGGGGCGCAATACCTCTTTCGGCGGCTCAATTTCATAAGCCAGAGTGTGCTCGGTCAACTCAGACAGAAGCTTAAATTTTTCGTTCAGTACCGGCCGCAAACAGTTCGGTACATGCTCCTGATGTGCCCGGTGGATCGCCACACATTCCTTGCAGTTGCCGTGATAGCGGCATGCTTTTTTGCAAGGGCAGTGATCCTTTTGCTTGTACTCTTCCCGGAACTGCGCCGCAAATTCCTCCTGTAGCTGTAGTCCCTTTTCCCGGTTTCCAAGATGGAACTGCTCCATCGCGGCAAGTTCCTTCGGATTTTTTTCAATCTGCACGATATTCCTTCCCTTCTTGTTTGGTCTACCTTGATTATACCACCTGCTTTTCCCATTTGTCATCCCTTTTTTGGAGGTTATGCCATGACCCTGTCCATTGTCTCCCTTGCTGCCGTCTTTCTCTCCTCCGCCGTCGCGGCGATGGGACTTGGCGGCGGCACCGTGCTCATGCTCTACCTTTCTCTCTTTTCCTCCCTGCCCCAGCCGCAAATGCAGGCCGTCAACCTCCTGCTCTTTCTCCCTGCGGCTGCCCTCTCCCTCTTTTTGCACCGCAAAAATGGCCTTGTGCAAACGAAGCTGCTCACCCCCTGCATCCTGGGCGGACTGCTGGGCGCAATCGGCGGCAGTTTGCTCTCCAACTGGATGGACCCCGGCGCACTGCGCAAGGGTTTTGGCCTATTTTTACTGGTTATCGGCCTGCGGGAGGGCGTCTTGGCAGTCCGGTCGCTGAAAGAAAAAAGCTGAGCAGAAAAACTTTTTTTCCCAAAAGCATAAACCGCCATGCGCGGAGCAAACTACTTGCAGAGGAACACATCTTACCTAGAAAGGATTGATATCATCCATGCGTAACGGATTTCAGAAGTTCATCTCCGGCAAGGGATTTTATCTTGCTCTGGCCGTTTGCCTGGCCGGTGCCGGCGCTGCCGCTTGGGTAGCCGTCGACAAGACCATCCAAAACATCGAATCCACCCCTTTATCCGACGCCCCGCAGACCCAGCAGGAAGAGCCTTTGCAGTCTGCGGAGCAAAATCTCTCCGACGTGCCGCAGGACGACCTCTCCGCAAAGGAGGATGCGGAGGACAGCACCTCTGCCGCTGCGGATGGGGATTCCGCCCCTTATGCACAGAGCCAGCGTCCGCAGATCAACGCCGACGCGGGCGAGCAGGACGACTCCTCAACGCAGGTATCGCAGCCCTCTGTACAGTCCGAATCCTCTACCTCTGTGACAGAATCGGCCGAAGCCTCCACACAGCCCGAAGAGCAGCAGCCTTCGGCGGACTTTTCCTTGACGCTGCCAGTCAGTGGCGCGGCCATCACCCCCTTTAGCGGGGACATGCTGGTCAAAAATGAGACGCTGGGCGACTGGCGCACCCATAACGGCATCGACATCAGCGCCGCCACCGGCACAGCCGTCACTGCGGCAAGCGATGGCACCGTCACCAGCGTCTACAACGATCCCATGTGGGGAAATGTCATCGAGGTGACAAGCGGCGATTACCTGATGACCTACGCCGGTCTCGGGGATGACATCGCCGTATCGGTCGACCAGCAGGTCACGACCGGTCAGACGCTCGGCTCGATTGGCCAGATTCCATGCGAACTCTCGTTGGAGCCGCATCTGCATTTCGACGTCCAGTATAACGGCGACTATGTAGACCCGGCCTCCCTTGTAGAATAGACACCCCTCCTCTCAAAACAAAAGGCCTCTCCCGGATCGGGAGGGGCCTTTTGTCACAATGCAATTGAAAATCAAAGATTATTCTCTGCCAACCTTGTCGTTGTAGGCGACCGCGTTGGTGTGGGTGCTGATGGTGGTGGACGGTGTGCCGACCGGAACCAGCTTGGCCATGACGACAAAGCGCTGGTTGTTGGTATTGCCGTACATTCTGGTGCAGGTAGAGAGGGTGAGGATCTTGTCCTCGCTGGTGACCGAGACGTTGTAGTTCTGACGGCTCTTAGCCTTTGCTTCTGCAATCACCTGCTGTGCCTGTTCCTGGGTCATGTTGGCAAAGTTGTAGCCAAAGCTCAGGTCGGTGTAGAAGGCCGCAAAGACCTGGAATACATAGTCCTGATCGGTGGTGGAGAAGTAGATAAACGGGTTCTGCTGGGCAAAGTCGGTGTAGTGATAGGACATAACCAGCGAGAACATCAGGTCGTTGCTCTGTGCGTTTTGCAGTGTTCTTGGGGTGTAGATGTTGTACCAGTTGTGGCCGTACAGAACGGTGTTCTGGGAAAGCTCCGGGAAGGTGCACTCACAGTCGGCCCAGATAACGCCGTCCTTGCTGTACTGTTTATCATAACCCAAGCTCTCATAGTAGGCGTAGTTCTCAATACCCGCCTTAAAGACAACCGGGTAGTCGACGTTTGTGTTGGGCAGACTTACCCAACCAACGGTGTCGTCGTTGGTGCTCTCTTTAAATTCTGCCGCTTTGGTCGCCATCGAATCTTCCGGCAGCTGTGCAACAATGTTGGCGTTGACGCCGTCGCTGTCCGACTCCAATGTGCCGGTGAGCTGATTGATGGCAATCAGATCCACCAACTGGGTCATGTCGGGGACGCGCAGTGCCTTTGCGCTCTGCAGTACACTCTGCAGATCCTGCTCTTCCTGGCTTAATCCTGCGGTATTGGCCGGATACTCTACACTCGGTGCGGCACTGGAAACATTCCCGCCGTGAGAGGAGGTACCTGCCTTGTTATCCTTTAACAAAAACCAGGCTGCAATGACTACCACGAGAACTACCACTACTACCGCAGCGATAATCAGCGGCAGCTTGTTCTGTGGCTGCTTTCCCCCGGAGTTTCCGGCATATCCGTCCGGTTTTGGCACGCCGGTCACACTCTGGTTGGCAGGTTTTTTCCTTTTGCTGGACTGTCCGATACGATCCTTCATAGTTTTTTCATCCCTTACTTGCTGTATTTTTTCTCCGCGGACGGCTGTCCGTCCCGTGTATTTTCCGAACAATATGCCGCCGGAAGCAGTTTTCCGAGCCTGTTCTGGACTATTATATCACAAAATAGTACGTTCGTGGAAGATTGCTGAAAGAATTTTAATGATTCCTTCATATAAATTTTTTCTTCCGCTACTGTACAAAATGACAAAAGAGGGCGCCGGAACCACTGTGGCGGCCGGCGTCCCCGTCCTTTTTTGTTTGTTTTCAATTAGTCCAGGTCAAGTTTTTCGATCTGATAGCGGTCAACTGCCTTCTGATTGAGGATGTAGGAGCTGTCCTGAGCCTGCTGCAGCAGATACTCCTCCATCGTCTCGTCGCGCAGCGCATGGCGGATGGAATCCTTGACGTAATCGAAGTCGGTCGGGTCCTCGTGGATGTCGGCAGTCGCACCAACTGCGATCATGCTGTCGGTCTGCACCATGACAACCTCTCCGACCTCGGCCTCCTTGAGGGCCTTGATGACGTCGGCGTCGAGGGTGGTGGTTGCGGTGTCGAGCAGGCGGTAGTTGTCGGTGGTCATGTCATATTCCTCATCGGAGGACTGGTTTTCCTTCTTGTACTCGTTGAGAATGTCGTTGAAGCTCTGACCGTTTTCTGTTCCGATCTTTGCCTGTAAATAGAAGGTGTTGGCGTTGGTGTAGACGTTGGAGCGCTCGCTATCGTTGAATTCCTCGTACGCTGCCTTCTCGTCCTCGGTGGCATCTTCCGGGATCTCCATGTCGGAGAAGCTGAAGGTCTGTACCGCCATCTTGATGTAGTTGTCGTCGTAATAGTTGCTCAGTTCCTCGTCGGATACCGGGTCCTCTCCGGATGGGCCGTAAAGGGCCTGGAACAGCTGGGTCTTCATGTAGGAGATCTGATAGATCAGCTCGATGGAGCCCTGCGCAATTCCGTTCTTTTCCAGATTGTCGCCGGACTGATCGTAATAGGACTGCGCCTGCTGCTGGCAGCTGAGCAGCTGATCTTCCGGGAAGGCAATGTTGCGCGCGCTGAATTCGCTGCAAATGGCCATTTCCTTTTTGGTCTCGTCAATGGCGTTTTGCTCAATCCAGTCCGCTGCAGGCTGACCCTCGATCTCCTGGTCAAGGACATCCGCATCCGGGTCTTCCACCATGGTGGAGGCATCATAGTAGCTCTGGATCAGGTTGTTGATATAGACGCCGGCCGGCATCTCAAGCTGATCCTTGCGCATGATCCAGCCGGTATCGGAAGAGGCGCAAGCCGACATGGAGAAGCATAAGGCCCCGGCAGTCAGCAGCGCTGCACATTTTTTAAGCAGATTCATGGTTTGATAATCCCCCTGTCTTTTTGACTTTACCAAGGAGCAAAAAGCCCCATACATTGCAAGATACCCTGCTATTATACACCGTATTTTATAAAAAGTCCATTAAAATTCACAAAACAACGGGCATCGCTTGCAGAAGAATCGCTTCCCTTTTTGTAGATCAGCTGGCCTGTGGGGAATCAGGAGCCATGGCATCCAATGCCAGGCGCATGGTGTCCACCGGTTTTTCTCCCTTGAGTACCCGCACCGCAATATACGGTTTTGCCCCGGCATTGAGCATCACGCGGCCCTTTAAGTTGGCGGCCAGACGGCTTGCAGCCTCCATGTCCACCACCTCCGGGTAGAACAGCAGGCTGTCGGTGCGCTGGGAAATCTCCTTGATGCCCAAAGAGGCGGCCTTGTTGCGCAGCAGGGAAACGTCGATCAAACCCTTGACCGATTCCGGCGGATCGCCAAAGCGGTCGATCAGCTCGTCGGTGATGTCCAGTGCATCTTGATCGTTCTCGACCGAAGCGATCTTCTTGTAGATATCGATGCGCTGCGAAAGGCTCTCGATGTACTCCTCCGGTATGTGCGCGCCGATGCGGATGTCCACCTGACATTCGGTGGCTTGCGTGTCCGGTTTTTCTCCCTTTGCGATCGCCACTGCATCCGAGAGCATCTTTAAATACATCTCATATCCGACCGCCTCCATGTGGCCGTGCTGCTGGGCACCCAAAATGTTGCCCGCACCGCGAATCTCCAGGTCGCGCATGGCGATGCGGAATCCCGAACCAAAGGTGGTAAACTCGCGAATTGCCTCCAGGCGCTTGGTCGCAACGTCGGTCAGCGCCTTGCCTTTGGTCACTGTCAGGTAGGCGAAGGCGCGGCGGCTGGAGCGGCCGACCCTGCCGCGAATCTGGTAAAGCTGGGAAAGCCCCAGGCGGTCGGCGTCCTCGATGATGAGGGTGTTGCAGTTGGAGACGTCTACACCGGTCTCGATGATGGTGGTGCAGACCAGAATGTCGATCTCGTGGTCGAGCAGCCGCTTCCAGACTTTGGAGAGCTGCTCCTCACTCATCTTGCCGTGGGCCACCACCACTACGGCATCCGGGATGAGCTTCTGGATGGTGGCTGCACAGCTGTCGATGGTGTCCACCCGGTTGTGCAGGTAGAACACCTGTCCGCCACGGCGCAGCTCCTTGTTCATCGCCTGGGTCAGAATTCCCCAGTCGTGCTCCATGACGTAGGTCTGAACCGGCTGCCGGTCCTGGGGAGCCTCCTCGATGGTGGACATATCGCGTATGCCGGACATCGCCATATTTAACGTGCGCGGGATCGGGGTGGCCGAAAGGGTCAGTACATCGACGTTGTTGCGCATCTCCTTAAAGGTCTCCTTGTGCTTGACGCCAAAGCGCTGCTCCTCATCGATGATGCACAGCCCCAGGTCCTTAAATTTGACGTCCTTTTGTACCAGACGGTGGGTGCCGATGATGACGTCGATCTCGCCCCGCCGCAGCTCCTCGAGCACCTGTTCTTGCTCGCGCGGGGTGCGAAAGCGAGAAAGGATATCTACCTTGATAGGAAAGCCCTCCATACGGTTGCGGAAGGTCTGGTAATGCTGCCATGCCAGGATGGTCGTCGGCACCAAAACAGCGCACTGCTTGCCGTCCATCACACACTTAAACGCCGCGCGGATGGCCACCTCGGTTTTTCCAAAGCCGACGTCTCCGCACAGCAGGCGGTCCATCGGAACCGGGCGCTCCATGTCTGCCTTGATCTCCTGGATGCAGCGCAGCTGGTCGTCGGTCTCATCGTACGGGAAGCGGCGCTCAAAATCGTTCTGCCAGTCGGTGTCCTGATGGAAGGCGTAGCCTTTGGAAGCTTCGCGCTTGGCGTAAAGCTTGATGAGCTCATCGGCCATATCCTTGACGGCCTTTTTGACGCGCGCTCGGGTTTTGGCCCACTCGGCGGAGTTTAACTTGTTGAGCTTGACGACGCCCTCCTCCTTGCCGCCGATATACCGGGTGACAAGGTCCAGCTGGGTGACCGGCACGAAGAGCATGTCGGTGCCCGCATAGCGGATCTTGATATAGTCCTTGACGACCCCGTGGATCTCGCGCTTGACAATTCCCTCAAAGATGCCGATGCCGTGGGAGACATGGACCACATAGTCGCCCACATTCAGATCGGAAAGATTTTTGATGTGGCCGGCCTTTTTGGGTTTTGGCGGCTTGCTGCGGCTGCTTCCGGTCTTTGCGTGGCTGATGATGGCAAGCTTAATCCCCGGATACTCCATGCCCGCTGAAAGCGTGCCCTCGACGACGTAGACCTTTCCGGGCGCAATCGTCCCAACATCCTGCACAAGGTCGGCGGAAAAATCTCTGCCCAGATCGTCTGCCAGCGCCTGAGCGCCGCGGGGCGTACCTGCAAAGACGACACAGCAATAGCCGCTGCGCCGGTAGTCCTCGATGTCGTCCTTTAAGATGGCATATTCGCCGCTCCAGGTGGATAGCTGAGACGCGGTCATCTGTACAAGCTCCTTGAGTGGTATTTCGCCCAAGGAGCGGGTAAAGGTGTCCATCAGCACTCCCTGGTGGCGGCAGAGCTTGCGGCACAATTCGGTAAAATCGTCGTAGTAGATGCTGCACCCTTTAAAGAGGATGCCCTCCTCGAGCAGCATCTTGATGTCCTCGTGGTGCTGTGCCATGGCGTTGGCAAAATTTTCCTTGCAGGAAATCGGCTCGCACAAAAAGGTCAGTGCCTCGCTGTCAAAGTAGTCGAGGATGGTCTGTGGCTCATAGAGAATCGGCAGATACCGGTCGATGCTCACCGGACCCAGCCCGCCGTCCAGCCGCTCGATGTCCTTTTGCAGGTGTTCCTTCACCTGCACGCCCGCCTTTCCTTTCTGGGCGGCCACCTGTTTTTGCAGCAGGGCAATCAGCTTTTCCGGGCTGTCATAAAGCACCTCGCGTGCCGGCGGGATGGTCACCTTGTCCACAGGGTCCTGACGGCGCTGGGTGTCCACCTGGAAGGTGGACATGGTATCGATGACATCGTCCCAAAACTCGATGCGCACCGGCAGAGAGCGGTCCGGCGGGAAGATGTCCAAAATGCCGCCGCGCCGCGCAAACTGGCAGGTGCCTTCGACCTGATCGCGGTTCTGATACCCCATCGCCACCAGCTTCTGGACAATCTCCTCCTCGTCATAGCTGCCATCCTGATCAATTTCCAATATTGATGCGGCCAGTTTTTCCTTTGGGATGGTGCGCTCACAGGCCGATTCTGCCGAAGCGACCACCACTCTGGCCTCCCCGCGCAGCAGGGCGCTGAGCGTGCCCAACCGCTGATGCTCAAACTCTCCCGAAGCGCCGTCCACGTCCAGCAGGACATAGTCTCTGGCCGGAAAGTGCAGCACCTGCTCGCACAGCAG
>ENA-OYZE01000584-OYZE01000584.1-human-gut-metagenome-genome-assembly--contig:-NODE-584-length-9749-cov-4.132866_pt1 | contig 9749 bp, 9 predicted proteins | sample MGYA00243259_ERZ653469 | MGnify/ENA primary metagenome ERZ653469 (study PRJEB26926, sample SAMN06164913) | human gut metagenome | biome: ENVO:00009003; feature: ENVO:2100002; material: ENVO:00002003...
ACTTTATTAGGATATGTTTACAAAAACACACAAGTAGGAGATAAAAAATGACAACTAGATTACAAAATTTCAAATATTCACTTGCGAATTTGTAATTTATAATGTATACTGGAAGATAGAAAAAATCGATCCAAAAGCATTTCTTGCGCCAACCAAAGCATAGTATGATAGAAAGGAGGCGGCACAAGATGAAATGCACAAAGAAGATTGCAGCACTGCTGCTCGCGTTGACTATGATCGTGGGAATGAGTGCCGTCTCGTATGCACAGTTTCCGTTCCAACTGGTGATCGGCTCTGCAAACCCCATCACGCTGGCAAGCCAGAAGGGTTACCGCTTGGATCTGGATCAGGCCACAGTAAAGCACAGTGCACGCACCAGCTCTTTTCTCGGATTGCCCTACACCGAGGCGTTGGAACGCGAAGGAGAGGTGCACTTTTATCCCGGTGATACCCTCTATATTCCGCTAAACGATGTAGTAAGCGGCGCCCTTTACAGCCAGAAGAGCTGCCCGTCTAACTGGACCTTTGAAGCCAACGGATTGGACCCACGCGCAGTACAGGAGGTCCGCTGGGCCAATGAGAACGGCTCACTTGCCATTGCAGTGGACTTTGTGCCGGTTCTTGCACAGTCGGAACAGGTGGAGGTGGATGGAACCATCACCCTCAAAGATAGCCAGAGCGGCTATGTCGCAGAGGCTGTTCCGGTGAAGGGGAGCTTTGGTAACCTGACCCGTGAAGTGCTTCCCAACAGCGTCAATCAGATCTCTTCCCCGATGAATCTCTATGCTGGCGAGATCTATGGCGGCGAGGCGGTTACCCTTTCCTTTGGTGACGGGGTTTACCTCAAAGAAGCCGTGCTGGAGAAGGGAAAGACCATCTACTTAAATCTTGATACCAGCTTCGACTCGGAGATTGCAAACCGATATTCTTCCTTTGATATTCAGTGCTACAATTTCCGCGGAGACGAGGACAGCTTCCAGCAGCCTGTAAAGCTTTGTCTGCCAATGCGCTGGTCGTATACTTATGTTTATGAACTGGTCAACGACAAACTGGTCCCGATCCAGGCGCAGATGGATGAGGAGAGTGGACAGATCAGCTTCAGCACAGAGTCGCTGGGCTACTACATCATCTCCCCAATCCCCATGATGGAACGATCATAATTCCTCTACAAGATAGATTCGAATAATCCCCCGCTTTTTCCACCGATTGAAAGCTTCCTGGTGGAATGAGCGGGGGCTTTTTTGCGTTTAAAATGCCTTGTGAAATCGGCGGGTTTGCTGCTTTTACAAAAATCGCCAAAAAAGACTATTAAAATTTGTATTGTATTGAGTGTTAGCAGGTATTGTGTAGTGCACAGTACTGTGCTATAATATTGCCATAGGAGGGAACGGAATGAACACACAATTTCGCAAGGGAGTCATCGAGATGTGTGTCCTGGCGCTGATCGAGCGCAAGGACATGTATGGCTACGAAATTGTCCAGAACATCGCCTTCTACACCGAGATCAATGAGGGGACGGTCTATCCCATCCTGCGCCGGCTGACACAGGAGGAATATTTTGTGACCTACCTCAAAGAGAGCACCGTCGGGCCCGCACGCAAGTATTACCACATCACCGAAAAGGGCAAGGGCTACCTCGGGTCGCTCAAGGCGGATTGGGACGATTTTTCTAAGATGGTCAACGAGATTTTGAGAGGTGAAAAGGTTGAATAAGCAGGAATATCTTGAGCGGCTGCAGGCTTGCCTCAAGCACCATCTGTCGCGGGAAGAGATCGAGGACATCATGCGCGACTATGCGGAATATTTTGAGGAAGGGCGCCGCCAGAGCAAACAGGATTCAGAAATAGCGGCAAAGCTGGGCGATCCGGAGCTGGTTGCAGAACAGCTCATCGAGGAGAGCCAGGAGCAGCAGGCAGAATATAAGGTTACAGGTAAGATAAAGGAAAAGACGCTCGGCAAGTACGTCGAGGAATACTGGGAAAAGGCCAAAAAGAAGTTCCACGATTGGGACCACAGTGAGGGCCGGGAAGAAAAGGCAGAACCGTCAGAGCAGTCGGATGCTGATCCAGAACATGAGCAGCCATCGGGACAGCAGGAGACTGCCAAAAAGCCGAAGGCGAAAAGGGAACAGACAGGTGACGGTGTGCTGGTGCGCTCCCTCAGAGTGTTGGCCAGAGCCTGCCGGTGGTGTGCCATCCTGTTTGTCTGCTTCTGGGTTGTGCTGCTGGCGCTGTGCCTGGGAGGTATGGTGCTGTGTGCAGCGGTATTTGTGCTGGGTGCCATTTTGTTTGGCATCGTCCTTTGCGGCTGTGGATTTATCATGGGGCTGCTGGGGATTGTCGGGTCCGGCTTTGCCGTCATGGCAGTGGGCACTTGGAGCGGCGCTGCGGTCCTGTTCGGATCGGTGGCCTGCATTGCGCTGACAGCTCTGTTGGAGATGCTGTTGATCCGCTGTCTGCGCTTTTGCTGGGATGTGTGCAAAAAAGTTTGCAGTTACGCAACGGATAGCGGGGAACAGATGCTGACTGCGCTGGGCAGGTGGCTGGGTGTCCCCCAAACAGAAAAGGAGGCTGCAAAGGAGCAGCCTGAAAAGGTAGAGGTGGAGGTGCTCCCGCCGACTACCCCGGTGCCGGTCCAGGAGCAGCCACAACAAAACCAGGAGGAGGGGTGCTAAGATGAAAAAGGCAATTGTCGTTGCGGCGGTCTGCTTTGGCATAGGCGTTGCCGGTTTGGCAGTCAGCCTGCCGATGGCGGCGCAGGATGTGCTGGACATCTACAACGAGGCGGTATCGGTGGCAGAGACCTCCTATACACAGCAGGAGATTCCTGCGGGTGTGACCAGTTTGCGGGTGGTCAATCGCGATCAGCCCGGGCAGATTTTCATCACGGTGCTTCAGTCGACGGACGATAAAATCCATCTGTACAGCTATGACAATCCTGTGACAGGCAGCTATGAAATAGAGATTTCTACAGAAGGGGAGAGCGCGCTGGTCGATCTCCACAAAAAGAGCGCACAGCGGGATTGGCTGAGCATCTCCCGCGACACCTTAATCGAGCTGTTGCGCACCGAGTTAGACTACCAGGGAAATCTGATTTTGGAGGTACCTACCAACGTCACCCTCACCAGCTCCGAGATGGACGGCGTCTACTTCGGCGTCGAGGGAGGCGTAGAGTTTGTCAACGCGCAACAGATTTGGAATTACGGCTATGTCCCCTCCGAAAATGAATCCTGGAAACAAAAGTTTGAAAGCTCCCAGCAGGAGCTTCACCAGCTCCAGGAGGAATACAGCATTCTTCAGCAGGACAATGCTTCGATGCAGGAGGCGCTGGATAATGCCTATGCGGAGCAGGGTGAGCAGACAACCGTCGAGCCGGCTCCCGAGGTGTCCGTTCAGGGGGCGGACGGTGAACTGGTTACCCCAGCTGAGGTCTTGCAGATTGAGGACACAAAGCAGAAGCGAAAGGAAGAGTTTCGCAACAATCAACGGGAGGAAACGGTTTCCGAGTACCTGAAATCTTTGCAGATGCTCGACCAGATGATTCTGGAAAAGCGGATCAGCCAGCTTCAGTATGCGGGACGGGATGATCTGCTGCCACTGCTGGAGGAGGTCTCCGCTCAGGTGACTGCCTACGACAGTGTGGAGGCGCTTGTGCTCGATGCGCAGCGCAACTATAACCAGGGAAACATCAGCCAGGACCAGTACAACAGCATCGTCAACTCCTATGAGGAGACGATGAAGACACAGCAGGCCACCCTCATCGAGTATAAGGCACAGCTTTCGGAGGCGGGCTATTACTGGGATAGTGCAGTGGTCGCTTCGGCCAGGGCACAATAGGTTGTCATCTTCCACGTTTTGTGATTCACCCATATAGAAAAAGCACCGAGACTTTCGTCTCGGTGCTTTTTTATGCATTGTAAAGCGGTGCAGCGCCCTGAGCTTAGAAGGATTTGATCTTCTCGTCGTTGAGGCGTTTGATGATCTCGACAGCCAGCTTAACGCTGTTCTTGTAGTCGGTCAGCGAAGCAAAGCCGTGGTGAGAGTGGATGTAACGTACCGGTACGCCGATGATGATGACCGGAACACCGCCGTTGGAGAGGTGGATTGGGCCACCGTTGGTGCCGCCGCCGGAACGAACCGATTCCTGAACCGGGATGCCCAGCTCATGACCAAGCTCAAGCGAGAAGCGCTGGAAGCGAGGATTGGTGACCATCGAGCGGTCGAAGTGACGGAGCATTGGACCTTTCTTCATTGCGGTCTGGATGAAGTAATCGGGGTTGAAGGTATCGTCTGCCGGGCAGCCCTCAAAGCAGATGGCAATGTCCGGTTTTACAACGTCGCGGGTAACGAATGCGCCGCGCTCGCCGATCTCTTCCTGGGAGGACAGAACGCCGACAACATCGACATCCAGGTTCTCGTTCTTCAGGCCCTTCATGGTCTCCAGAACAGCAGCGCAACCTACACGGTTATCGAACGCTTTGCCCAGCATGACGTCGGTCTGCTCGTTGTACTCAAAGGTGACATCCGGAACAACCGGTGCGCCCATGTGGATGTTGAATACCTTCTCTACCTCTTCCTTGGAGGTTGCGCCGATATCGATGACCATGTCGGCGATGGTTGGGCAGGCATTTTTCTGCTCAGCGGACAGGAAGTGAACTGGGGTGCTGGCAACGATACCGGATACCCATTTGCCGTCGTAGGTCTGTACCTTTACTTTGTGTGCCGGTACGGTGTAGTTGGACCAGCCGCCCAGTGGCAGGAAGCGCAGGGTGCCGTTTGGCTTGATTGCCTGTACAATAAAGCTAACCTCGTCGCTGTGAGCATCTACCATGACAACCGGTTTTTTGCCGGTGTTTTTGGTGGCGTTGATGTAGACATTCAGGTTGCAGTCGTGTCTTGTAGCGCCCAGTTCCTCGTCGTGTGCATATTTTTCCGCAATCTCGACAACCTCGTCCTCAAAGCCGCAGGCGCCGTGTGCGTTGGAAAGAGCTTCAATCAATTTTAAAGATTCCATCGTATATGACCTCCCTTTGTATATTTTCGCTTGAATTGAAGGTACAGTGCTAAAAAGTAATGTAAACACTTCAATATTTCGAGGATAGTATAACACAACCGGCCCCAAAGTGCAAGTTTGGCACAAAAGGTCTGTGCCAAAGGGAAAAGGAGGAGTGGGGGAAATATTTAAGGAATCTGTATAAAAAAGTACAAAGAAACTGTCTGATCTGTTCATAAAAGGGTCCGTTTAAAGGAAATTTGCCAAGAGATAGGGGAGAAACCTACGTCAAAAAGCATAAAAAGGGCTGTGGATATTTGGTAGTGTAAAAGAGGTGGATTTTAGCAGAGAAAAGTGTGGAAGAAAAAAGGAAGAACTTTTGTTAAAATACTACAAAAAGAAAAGCACTTTAGGCGAAATTCTTGACAGGCGTGTATAGGATATAATAAGATAAACACAAGTAAATTTTTAAGAGGGAACGTGATCGCATATGAAGCAGAAATTGTCGGCCTCCCGGGTAATCTATACCTCCTTTATGCTTTTTTCCATTTTCTTTGGAGCAGGAAACATGATCTTTCCCCCGCAACTGGGCCAGCAAGCGGGTGTCCAATCGCCAATCGCGCTGCTGGGATTTATCATCACCGATGCGGGGCTTGCTGTGCTGGGCATTATTGCAGTAGTCATTGCAGGAAACCGTATGGACAGTTTGGTCGGAAAAGCCGGTAAAAAGATCGGCTTTTTCTTGACGATTGCGATCTACCTTTTAATTGGTCCCTTGTTTGCACTGCCGCGCACAGGGTCTGTCTCCTTTGAAACGGGTATCCGTCCCTTTCTGCAAGAGGGTTCCCACACGCTGCCGATGTTTCTCTACACAGCGATCTTTTTTGGGTTGACCTATTTCTTTTCGCTCAAGCCCTCTAAAATCATCGACATCGTCGGCAAATTTATGACGCCGCTGCTCCTGCTCTCCATCATGGTCATCTTTATTGCAGCGATATTCAATCCGCTGGGAGAGATCGTGGATACCTCGACGGTCTATAAGAATGGTCCATTCATCGAGGGACTCTTGCAGGGGTATCTGGCGCTGGATGGATTTGCGGCACTCATCTTTGCAATTGTCATCATCAATGCACTGAAAGATCAGGGAGTCACCGAACGCAGGGAAGTGATGCGGTACACGATTCTGGTGGGGGTTATTGCAGTGCTGCTGCTATGCGTGGCATACGGTACCTTGTGCTATGTGGGCGCACAAACTTCCAGTATGTCCCTCTTTGCAAATGGTGGAAAGCTATTAAATTATGCCGTTTATCAACTGTTTGGTTGGTGGGGCAATTTTGTATTGGGCATCGCGATGGTGCTTGCCTGCCTGACCACCTCGATTGGACTTACAACTTCATTTGGCGATTACTTTGCGCAGACCTTCCCCAAGTGGTCCTACAAGGCGATCATTACAGTGGTCGTCCTGTTTTCCTGGCTTGTCTCCAATGTGGGACTCACGACCCTCATCAACATCGTTCTGCCGGTGCTGGTGGTGCTCTACCCGCTGGTGACAGTGTTGGTTATCCTCTCCTACTTCGATCGTTTCTGGAGGGGACGCACCGAGGTGTACGCTTTCAGCATGGCATTTGCTCTGTGCTTTTCCATCTTTGATGGTTTCAAGGAGGCGCATATTTCGCTGTGGGGTGTGACCGAATTTATGATGCAGCTGCCGTTGGCTTCGTTGGGAATTGGTTGGCTGATCCCGGCAGTTGTTGGCTTTTTGATTGGCTTGAGCCCCATCGGGCGCAAGGTAGGTCTGTGGGTGCGCAGCAGGTCGCAGGCAAAACCAAAGGCAGTAAAAAAATAAACCGATACATATTTTTGAGAATGGGAGGAAATGCAATGCGGATTTTTGAAAAGCCCGGTGCGGTCAACACCGACGAAACTTTAACATTGGCCATTGGGACAGCAAAGGAGAGGGGGCTGCCTCTCGTGGTGGCGACCAGCAAAGGAAATACTGCTCGCCGCGCCGTGGAGCTTGCCCGTCAGATGCAGTATACAGGACAGATTGTGGCTGTGACCTGTGCAAACGGCCATCCCAAAGAGAATGAAAATGGGGTTTCGCAGGAGACACGGACGCTGTTGGCCGATGCGGGCGTGACGGTTGTGACGGCGGCACATGCGCTCAGCGGAGCAGAGCGGGGATTGAGCAAGGTGTTTGGCGGGGTGTACCCGGTGGAAATTATGGCGGCGACGCTGCGGATGTTTGGCCAGGGCACCAAAGTTTGCGTGGAGATTGCGCTGATGGCTGCCGATAACGGAAGCATCGCCTTTAAGAAACCGGTAGTTGTAGTGGGAGGTTCCGGCGGCGGTGCAGATACTGCCTGCATCATTACCCCCAGCTATACGGCGCGGCTTTTGGAAACGCGAGTCAACGAGATGCTGTGCAAGCCGTCGATGATGGAATAAACACAAAAAGAGATTAGCTCCCGTTTACAGCCCCCTCTTTGCTACATTTCCAGCATACCGGTGCAAATGCAGGGTTACCTTTTGAACGGTATAGATTGGACCTATGGCATGAGGAGTAAAATTGATTAAAAAAAGTAAGTAAAAAAGCCAGTCTATTCGACTGGCTTTTTTTATCGTAGCTTTAAAAAAGAATGACTGTAATCCCGTCGTTTTGGCGGCCGTAGTCGACATCATTTTTGAGCTGCGGACAGAGCTCAATGGCTTTCCTTCCATCGGCGGTGAAGGGATTGAAGTCCTCACCGCGCACAAAGTGTCGGATCACACCGCTCTTTTTGCGGTCGGCACACAGCTTGAGGCATGCTGCCTTAATGGCTCCGCCCTGCCCCGATGAACCGTAACCGTGGATCACCTTGAGCGCATGGCAGCGGGCATATTTGGCCATCCAAATTTCGTTGCCCAGCTGGGTCATCGCCTGTGCCACCAGCGGCATATTTTTCTTGATATTGACGGTCTTGCAGATCAACGATAAACAACTCCTTTGATAAGGCTCGATTTATGATAAGTCTTGAATTTTATACCAGAAACATTAGATAGGGGAAGGCGGGCAGTACGGCGATTAACCCCAATACCGCAGCTGTCGGATGGCCACACAGGCAGTAGCTGATGCGGCTGACCAGCGTACACACAGCCAAGGCGCCGATCAAGCAGAGCGACCAGTAGATCGCACTTTCTCCAGTAAAGATGCAGATGAGCACCAGCACTGCGCCAATTGGCAGTGCGAGTGTGGTGTACAATCCTGCATAGACGAGCGGTGTGCGCGCACCGCCGAGCAGTTCGCGGCAGAACAGGGCCTCCCAGGAGAAGAGAAAAAGAGCGAGGGCACACACCGCAGCGTGAACAGAAAATGCAGCAAGGCTTTCTCCAAAGGGCTGCTGCGGGAAGGTTTGAAAGAATAAAACGGTGATGGCAGCGGCGCTGATCAGGGCAGTCAGCACAGAGAGCAGCACCTTTTTGACCGGCAGTCCAGCAGCGCGCAGCAGGACAAATTTTTTCCCAAAGAGTGCCCGCAAAAAGACGCGGCGAAAGACAGAAAAGCAAAGCAGGAAACCGGCTATCAAATATAGCGCAGCAAGCTGTAAAAGGCTGACGATGATCCACCAAAATAGCAGGCAGACAAGCGCCGCTATAAAACTCAATCCCAGCGCCGCGAACAGCCGTCGGGCCTCCTTTACCTGGAAGGGGCGCTCCATGCTGAAGCTGACAGGCGGCGCAAAGTGGGGAGCCAGATGAGCGGCAAATCCCAAACTAAACAGCAGAAAGGCGCACACAACAAAGCACAGCGCATTTTGCAGGCGCCAAAGCGGTGAGTGGGGAAGCAGATCAGAGCCGGTGGCCTGCCGCAGGAAGGAGCTGACCTCGTTTAGGGTTTCATAGTGAAAGGGAAGGATGTCGTGGAAGGCGCTGTCGGTGATGGTGAGATAGACATCGCTGCGGTTTGCGTGGTAGACGCCGCCCATGTGGATGATGGTATCGGAAGAAAATTTGTTGTACAGAAGGGTCATCTGGTAAGGGGTGGAGCGATCGTCCCCGTTGGAGGTCATCAGCAAGACCGGTTGACGCACCATTTCCGGGGTCAGCGATTGAATCCATTCGCTGCGGTTTTGGTAGTTTCCGTCCACGATGATGGCGTCGTCCACCTGCCCGTTGGCAAGATCCGGCGCAAGGATGAGGGATGCTTGGCAGCTATTCTGCCCCAAGACCATCTGTTCGAGAATTGCATCGGCGCCCGAATGAAAGCCGATCCACACCTGCTTGTCGGACGGATTGCCGGACAGGGTGGTGAGCAGCTGACTTTCTGCCTCGATGCAGGCACTTTGCCCCGCGGCGTCCTGTCCGCTTGCGGAGGGGTACTCTACCAGCAAGGTCGGATAGCCCTGTGCGAGCAGTGCGCGCAGCAGCACCTTGTGCGAAAAGCCGCCTTGTGGAACAGCGAGCAAAAAGGAGGTCTCTCCCTGCCCGGGATAGTAGCGGGCTTCACGCTGTACTGGGTCTGTGCCCTGCACGCTGTAGGACACAGTCTGTGGCTGTTGGAGAAACGAAGGATCGAGCAGCAAAAGTCCTGCCGCCGAGAAAAGGAGCAGTAGGCAGCATAAAATGAGCATTTTTTTTGCAGTAAAAAAAGTTTTCCACTTTGTCATGGCAGCGTTCCTCCTCTATGAGGTGTTGTTTTTATTATACAACGGATTGGGGGAGGGGGCAAGGGGGAGGAGCTGTCTCTTATACACATCTCCGAGCCCACGAGACAGGCA
>ENA-OYZE01000594-OYZE01000594.1-human-gut-metagenome-genome-assembly--contig:-NODE-594-length-9553-cov-3.792483_pt1 | contig 9553 bp, 9 predicted proteins | sample MGYA00243259_ERZ653469 | MGnify/ENA primary metagenome ERZ653469 (study PRJEB26926, sample SAMN06164913) | human gut metagenome | biome: ENVO:00009003; feature: ENVO:2100002; material: ENVO:00002003...
ATGGACGCACCTCTGGTGCACCAGTTGTCACGCCAGTGGCACAGCTGGGCAGCTACGTGCGGAACGGATAAACGCTGAAAGCATCTAAGCATGAAGCCGCTCCTGAGATAAGATATCCCACTGGGTTAACCAGGTAAGACCCCTTGAAGACTACAAGGTTGATAGGCTGCGAGTGTAAGTGCCGTGAGGCATTAAGCTGGGCAGTACTAATCGGTCGAGGGCTTGACCAAGTGTTGGATGGTCCTTACAAAGCATGTTTTCGTTGTTCAATTTTGAGGGTACAATTTTAGGTCCCCTTTTTAAACAGTTAAATAGTTGGTGCTAATGGCGATGAGGATCCACCTGTTCCCATTCCGAACACAGAAGTTAAGCTCATCAGTGTCGAAAATACTTGGCGGGTGACTGCCTGGAAAGATAGAGCGGTGCCAACATAAACGAAAAGCGATTCGCTGTGGCGAGTCGCTTTTTTGTTGCATCAAAAAATGGGGGAAGCACAACATGCTTCCCCCACCGATCAAGGCAGGATAAAACGATAAAAGAGGATAAATTATCGGGTTAATTTTAAAGCGGTGGAAAGTTCGTGCAATACACGGTCTTTGGCAATGACCAACACCTTGTCACCGCTCATAATTTGTGCGTTACCGCGCGGGATAATCAGCTTGTCATCGCGGAAAATTGCCGCCAAAACCGCGTCCTCTGGAATGTCCAGCTCAAACAGGCGTTTCCCACTGAGCGCATAATTTTCTGGAATTTGCAGCTCGTTGAGTGAGGCTTCTCCGCGGTTGAGCGACAAAAGCGCCTTGATGCGCGCTGTATCGACCTCGCGCTCCAGCAGACGGGCAATGTTGTCGGTGCTCGAAATCGGGATATCAACCCCCAGCTTTTTCATTACAGCGGCATTTTTGGGGTTGTTGACCCTCGCTACCGTCTTCGGCACATGAAAAATCTCCTTGGCCAGTTGACAGGAGATCAGGTTGTCCTGGTCCAGTCCGGTAACGGCAATCACTGCGTCGCAGCGAGAAGCGTTGGCGGTGGTCAACGCCTCGATGGTGGAGCCGTCTGCGTTGATGGTTGGAATGTCCAATTGATTGGACGCATATTCACAGGTGTGTTTGTTCTTTTCAATGATTAAAGGCTGATGGCCGTGCTCCAGCAGCGTTTTGCACAGGTAAAAGCCGACCTTGCCTCCGCCAATTACAATAACCTTCATCTTTTTCCCTCCTCGCACTAATGAATGTTGGTGCAGACCAATAGTTTGTCTCCGGGACGAATGGTGCGGTGATGTGCTGGTCCAAGCAACAGATCAACCACCATGGTGGTCGCCCCTGTTTCGTCGATAATGGCCATCAACGATTCCGGCTGCATCATCCGGGCCACCTCTTCCACCGTCTTTCCATACATCTCATCGGAAGCGGAGATGGTGGAAACCGACATTACCTCGTTTCCAACGGTCAGATGGCGGGTTTGGGTGCGCTTGGTCAGCATGGCGTACACCGAAGATACCGTGATATTGGTGGGGCAGACGGCCTGAATATCAAAGCGGGAAAAGATGTCCTCGCGCAGCGGATCAAAGATGCGGGCAATAATTTTGGGTACGTTGAAAATTTCGCGGGCAATCTGACAGACCATAATGTTGGTATTGTCGTCCTCGGTCAGTGCAGCTAGTGCGTCACACTCTTCAATGCCTGCTTGCCGCAAAATGTCCAGATCGATGGGCACTCCTTGAATGGTCAAACCGGAAAATTCGTCCGAGAGCAGGTCAAAGCTCTCCCGCTTGAGCGCCACGATCGAGACATCGTGACCGAGTTGGCAGAGTGTGTCTGCCAGACGGGAACCAACTTTGCCGCAGCCAATAATCAATATGTTCATAAAAAGACTCCTTTAAGTCTGAATCGATAGGTTTCATGCCGCCCAATTGATGGGTGGATAGGACAAACATACTATAGCATAAAACAGGGCTGGAATAAAGAGGAGTGCGATGATTTTGCAAGTTTTTTCTTGTTGCTCATAAATAGACAGTTGTTGAGAACACTAAAGAAAAATTATTAAATTATTTACCAAATGACTAGTGACAAATGTTTCATTTTATGATATATATTGTGTATAAGAGGATTTTTTGGCAGAGCAAATAAGATATCGAATATTGTGGCGATAAAAAAGCAACCAAATAGTTGCCGGAAAGGAGCGCTTTTTACCATGAAAAAAGCAGCAATTTTAGCAATTTTCGGTGCGGTAGCAGCGGGCGCGGCAGCAGTCTGCGCGAAGTTGATCCGCGACCGTAAAAATGAGGAGGAAATCGGATATACCGAGTGCCCATGTGGCTGTGACGAAGAAAACCAATTCGCACAGGAGGGGGAAACACAGCAGGAAAAGCCCCAGGAAGATCAACCAGCCAAACCGGAAGCTCCCTCTGAACAGGAAAGCACCATCGCACAGGAGGAAGCAGTCAGCGGCGAGGCGGTTTGCGAACAGCCGGTAGAAAATACCCCGGATGAGCCACAGGAAGTGGACGACGAGGAGACAATCTAAGCTGCAATGCCGACAAAAAAATAAGGGCCGCATCTGCGGCCTTTTTTTGTGAAGAGGGAAAGGAAGAACGATGATGAAGGTTTGGTACCTGGACCACAGCGCGGTGGCCGTCAAAACGCAAAAGCATCTGTTGCTGTTCGATTTGACGGGTAAAGTTCTGTCGGGCAGGCCGGAAGAGGGGCTTGCAGAGGGCTGCGTCAATCCAGATGAAATTAAGGACGAGGACGTGCTGATCTTTGTTTCCCACGAGCATAAGGATCATTTTGACCCGGCCATCTTTTCTTTGCGGGAAAAAGTTGGCAAGGTCCGCTTTGTGCTGCCTGAGGAGTTTGATGAGGTCTACCAGGCCGAGCTGTTTGTCGGTGCATCGGAGGATGAGCCTGGCCATTACGAGCTGCCGGATTGCCGCGTCACCACCTTCGCCTCGACCGACATCGGGGTGGCCTACCTTCTGGAGATCGACGGCCTGCGCATCTACCACGCGGGCGATCTGAACTGGTGGCACTGGGAAGGGGAGGAAGATGCCTTTAACCTCGACCAAGCGCAGCGCTACCAACATCAAATGGAGCTTTTAGAGGGAGAACTTGCCGGAAAAGAGCTGGACCTTGCGTGTGTGCCGGTGGACCCGCGCCTGAAAGAGGATTGCCTGAGAGGCTTACAGTGCTTTGCACAGCATGTGCAGGCAAGGCACATCTTGCCCATCCACCTGTGGGGGGATTTTTCGGTGCTGGATCGGATACAGCAGGTTTTGCCGCAGCTTTGGGAGCGGGTACTGCCCGTCAAGGAGCGGGGGCGGGTGCTCTAAGCCCCACGATGACAAAAAGGGGAGAAGAAAACCATGCAGTTGGATAAGGAAAACATCAAAAAGATTGTGGGGATTGTCAGCTTTGCCATCCTGCTCAATTGGGGGTTAAAAAACCCCGAATTTGTCGGGGGACTGCTCAGCCTGTTGATCGGTCTGCTGCTGCCGTTTTTGATCGGCGGCGGATTGGCCTTTGTCCTCAATGTGCCGATGCGCTTTCTCGAACACAATCTGTTTGAAAAGCCGTATGCCCGCGCAATGCAGTCCAAAGCGCCATCGAAAAAAGGACAGTCCGCAAAGCAGAATAAACCGCCCTTTTTTTACCGCGCAAAGCGCCCGCTGAGCCTTGTGCTGAGCATCGTGCTGGTAGTGGGGGTTATTTTGATCGGTACGTTTTTGATCGTGCCGGAGATTGCCAACAGCATCGTCACAGTGGCCGGCAGTCTGCGCGATTTTCCGCAGCAGATCCATCAATGGAGCCAACAACTGATGGAATGGATGCCACAGATTGGCATTTGGCTGGAGCAGCTGGACATCAACCTCAACACCATTGACTGGCGCTCAACGATCACCGAGGTGTTGGGATTTTTACAAAACGGTGCGGGCAATGTGCTCAGCACCACCGTCAATGTGGCGGCCTCCATCTTTAACGGTGTGGTCACCGGCTTTTTGGCGCTGGTCTTTTCGCTCTATCTTCTGCTCAACAAAGAGAAACTCAGCAGCCAGGCAAAGCAGATTCTGTATGCCCTGCTCAAGGAATCCCATGCCGATTATCTGGTTCGGGTGGGACAGATGGCCACCAAAACCTTCGGCAATTTTTTGTCCGGGCAGTGCATCGAAGCGGTCATTTTGGGTTCCCTTTTCTTTGTCAGCATGAGTGTGCTTAGATTTCCCTATGCGCTGATGATCAGTGTGTTGATCGCCTTCACCGCATTGATCCCGGTGTTTGGAGCCTTCATCGGCTGTGTAGTGGGCGCCTTTTTGATTTTGCTGGTAAGCCCCATCCGGGCTTTTTGGTTCATCGTGCTGTTTTTGTGCCTGCAACAATTTGAAGGCAACGTCATCTATCCCAAGGTGGTGGGCGGCTCTGTCGGACTGCCGGCCATGTGGGTGCTGGTGGCGGTTACCTTGGGCGGCAGCATGATGGGCGTTGTAGGAATGCTCATCTATATTCCGCTGTTTTCGGTGCTGTACAGCCTCCTGCGGGAAGCGGTGTGGTCGAAGCTGCGTCAAAAGAGCGTTCCACCCACAAAGTATCAGAACAAATCCCGAAAGTGAGGTGGTACAAAAAAGAAAAAGAGGGAAAGAGAGCGTAAACCACATCGGGGAGGGGAAAAGATATCATGAAAAAGCTGTTTGCCATAACAGACATTTTTTTGCAGGGAATGAGTTGGAAAGTTCTTGCATTGGTAAAACTGTGTCTGTTTGCCGCGGGAGTGACGGTTGGAACGGCACTTTCGCCCAAAAGAAGAAGAATGATTCTGCCAATAGCGCTTGTTGCCTTTGTGGCAACGTACATCCCCTTGATGGTACAATTTGCGCGCACGGCCATCCAGTGCCTGCGCAGTCCCACATTTGGGAAAAGAGCAATTTAGTAAGAAAGCAGGAGGAATTTGCGGTGGAGAAGACAAATAAAACCACAGGGAAACCGATCGACAAAAAGACAATGCTAAAGGAGTATGTGATCATCACAATCGGAATTTTTCTGGCGTCGGTGGCCATTTACTTCTTTATGATTCCAGGAAACATTATTTTCGGCAGTATCACCGGTCTTGCGATGATTTTGGTGCATTTTATCCCGGTGCAGATCTCGGTGATGACCTTTATCTTAAATGTGCTGTGTTTGGTAATCGGTTTTCTCTTTGTTGGGCGTGAATTTGGCGCAAAAACGGTGTATACATCCGTTTTGATGCCGGTATTTTTGTACATCTTTGAACTGGCCTTTCCCAATAACCCGTCGCTGACAGGGGATATGACGCTGGATGCACTCAGCTGCGTGCTGATTATCAGCGTGGGACAGGCCATGATGTTTAACGCCAATGCCTCGTCCGGCGGCCTGGACATCCTGGGCAAGGTGGTCAACAAGTACCTGCACATCGAATTGGGCAAGAGCATTGCGATCATCGGAGCGGTCACCGTTGCGTTGTCGCTGTTTGTGTACGACACAAAAACGCTGGTTGTGGGCTTTTTGGGCACCTACTTTAACGGCATTGTGCTGGATGCATTTATCAGCGGTTTTTCGCGCCGCAAGAGGGTTTGCATCCTTTCGGAACAGCATGAAAAGCTGGCGGATTATATCATGCACGATCTGAGCCGCGGCGTCACCCTGTATGAGGCCCGCGGAGGATATGACAACAGTCCAAAGCTGGAGATTGTGACGATTATGGCGCAAAACGAATATGCGCTCCTGATGGAGTATATCCGCAAGAACGATCCAAAAGCCTTCGTGACAGTCAGCACAGTCAGCGAGGTTGTCGGATATTGGAATGCAAACAAGGTGCGGTTCTAGCACATCTTGTGCCGTGTTTGGTACAGCCCAAGCTTTTCACCTGGATGCGTTAAAAAGAAAAGGCGCAGGGTAAGGTAACCAAATCCAGCCCTTTTTGTGTAGAATTTTTCGCCGAAAATGATGGCAAAATTTCTGATTTGTGGTATAATGTTCCTGTGAGGGGAGCGGTTATGCTGTCCCACGGTACGAAAAATTTTGCAGTGGAGGGATTTATCATGGTTTCTAAAGAAATGGAATCCAGAATCGACCAATTTATTGCAGACAATAGACAAAATGTTCTCAATGATATTGCAGCTCTGGTCAACATCAAGAGTGTCAGCCAGGCTTGCGACAACAAAGAGGCACCTTACGGCGAAGGCTGCCGCAAGGTTTTGGACAAAGCGCTGGATATCTGCTCCAATATGGGCTTTGCTACCAAGAACTATGACAACTATGCAGGCAGCGCCGCTTACGGCAATGGGGAAAAAGAGATTGCCCTGCTGGGCCACCTCGACGTGGTACCGGAAGGGGACGGCTGGAGCCATGACCCATATGATATGATGGAAAAGGACGGCTATATCTATGGCCGCGGCGTTGCAGACGACAAGGGCCCAACCGTTTTGGGACTGTATGCACTCAAATGCATGAAGGAACTCAATGTACATCCGAACTATACCTTCCGCCTTGTCATGGGCTGCAGCGAAGAGACCGGCATGAGCGATCTGCCGCACCACCTGGCAGCAGAGAAGATGCCTGTTTTCGCCTTCACACCGGATGCAGATTTCCCGGTTTGCATCGGTGAAAAGGGCCAGCTGAGCGTCCTTATCGAGCTTGCAGTCGACGGTAAGACCATTGTTGGATTCACCGGCGGCACCGTTGGCAACGCAGTTTGCGCTTCTGCTACTGCTACCCTGAAAGGTGTTTGCGAGGCGGATCTGGGCAGCTATGACCACAACGTCTACCATGTAGAGGCAGTAGAGGGCGGCATCAAGCTGACTGCTACCGGAAAGACTGCCCATGCGGCGAAACCGGAAGGTTCGATCAACGCCACCAAGCTGCTGTGCGAGAAGATTGCCACCCTGCCACAGATTTCCGAGGCAGAGAAGAAGGCGATGGCAGTTGTTGCAGAAGTGCTCAAAGACTGCCACGGCGCAGGCATCGGCGTACCGGTAGAGGACGAAGTATCCGGCAAGATCACCCACATCAACGGTGTTGATTCGATGGAGTACAACGTCATCACCCTCAGACTGGACATCCGTTATCCGGTTACCATGAAGGGCGACGAGCTGTTTACTAAAATTGAAGCACATGTAGCGCAGGCTGGAGGCAAAGCAGTCCTCAGACACAACACCTCCCCATGCTACAAACCGGCCGATACCCAGGAGATCAAGACTTTGCTGGAAGCATACGACCATGTTACCGGCGAGAAGGGCGTACCGTACACCATCGGTGGGGGCACCTATGCTAAACACTTCGACAACGCTGTTGCGTTTGGTCCACACTTCCGCGATATGCCAAATCCGTGCGGCGAAGGCAAGGGCGAGGAGCATATGCCAGATGAGTGCAACAATGTCGAGTACATGATGAAGGCACTGAAGATCTACATCGTCAGCCTGATGGGACTCAATGAACTGAGCCTGTAAATGAATTACAAAACATAAAAAAGCAGCCCGGCGAAAAGCTGGGCTGCTTTTTTACACAACTTTATTCTTATTGCAGTGGAAAGCTTTACATGGACCGGGTAGAATGGGTATAAAGTGCGATAATGGGAATTGTGTTTTTTTGAGAGGGAAGCTGTTGCATCCAAGGCGGCAGCAAAGAGGGTTGGCGCCTCGAGGCGCAGGGGGTAACAGGTGAAGGAACTTTTTAAGATAGTAGCTGCGGCGCTGGGATTGGCCGCATTTGGGGGCTCCTCTTTGCGCCTGCATTGGAGCTTGGTGAGCAGTGCACTGGTTGGAATGGGAACCTATTGTGGGACTTGTCTGCTGTTGATCCTCAAGCGCAGGGCGGCAGCAAAGCGGGAGAAGAGCACGGCACAAAAGAAAATGGACGTGCAGCTGTTGCAGACGGCAAGGACAAAGCTGGATGCGCTGGGGTCGGCAGTGGGCCAAATCGACGACCCGGTGGTCCGTGGGGAATCGGAGCAGCTGTACGGGGAAGGTCAGCGCATCTGCGCCTACTTGCGGGAAAACCCCAATAAGCTCAGTCAGGCGCGTTCCTTTCTGCTTTATTACCTCGATGCAGCCGATCAGCTGCTGGAGCGTTACGTCCAGTTGCAGGACACCGGGCTGCGTTCCGAGCAGATTATGGGGGAGTGCAGCAGAATAACACATTCCCTGCCACAATTGAGGGGCGCCTTTCAGAGGCAGTTTGGGAAATTGGTGAAAGGAAGCCGAACAAACCTGGAGTCGGACATCGAGATGGTCGAAAAGCTGCTTAAAGAGGAAGATTAAGAAAACAAAAAGGGGAGTATCCTTTTCAGGATACTCCCCTTGGTGCGAGTGACGAGACTTGAACTCGTACGTCGAAGACACACGCCCCTCAAACGTGCCTGTCTGCCTATTCCAGCACACTCGCATATATCGGATTGGTTCAACGCTATCCATTATAGCATTGCCCGTATCAAAAGTCAAGCTCTTTTTTTGAGCAACTTTTAAAAAATCTTCTTTTACTGTAATAATAAAACTAAACGACATCTGTAATTTTTATGAACTTTTTATGAAATTTAAAGGAAGGTCTAGGAATTTTTTGATGGATGTAGTATACTAAATAGGAAATTTTCCAAGCTGTGTATTGGGAGTAGAGAAAGGGGAAAAGGGGGAGAAAGGTATTGTACGGTAGAATGAATATCTATGCGCACCGCAGGAGGGCGCGCAAACACAATCTGGTACTCTTTCTGGTCATCCTGGCTCTGGCAGCAGTGCTGGCGCTGGGAATTTCGGTCTATTGGGGTAAGCTGCAACAGCAGCAGGAGGAATTGACCGCACAGGCACAGAATGACACCGGTGCACCCAAAGAGGTTCCGGCTGAAGGGGAGGAGCAACCACAAGGGGAGCAACCTCCCGAGGGAGATGCTGCTGTCACCGCTCCGGTCGAGGATGAACAGACCCAGCAGACTGCGACAGAGCCGACACAGACCCAGGAAAGCGCCGACACCACCGACAGCGATGTCGCGACCACGACCGACGTGGTGGACAGGACCTCCGAGCGGATCTTGCAGTCCCCTGCGCTGGTGCCAAACACCGGCAAGGCGGTGGATGACAGCTATTTTGACGATGCTGCCTTTGTGGGGGATTCGATCACCGAGGGTATCAAGCTCTATGAAATCATGAGCAACGCCACCGTCGTCGCAGCCCGCGGCATCAATCTGGACACCGTTTTCACCGATGACCAGATCCGCACTGCGGCCGGGTATACTACCGTTTTGGGTGCGCTGCAAGAGGTAGCCCCTAAAAAGGTGTACATCATGTTTGGAGCCAACGGCGTCGGCTGGTTTACCGAACAGCACTTTACCGACACATACACCGAGTTTGTCGAGAAGGTCAAATCCGAGTTGCCCGACAGCCAAATCTATTTGCAGTCTATCCTGCCGGTAACCCAGGGATTTGATGATGAGCGCGACGACATCTCCAATCAGAAGATCGACCAGTACAATGAGTTGATCGTTCAGATTGCGGAGAATGAGGGCGTTCATTATCTGGACGTCGCCTCGGTCTTTAAAAATGACGCGGGCT
>ENA-OYZE01000596-OYZE01000596.1-human-gut-metagenome-genome-assembly--contig:-NODE-596-length-9509-cov-4.212080_pt1 | contig 9509 bp, 4 predicted proteins | sample MGYA00243259_ERZ653469 | MGnify/ENA primary metagenome ERZ653469 (study PRJEB26926, sample SAMN06164913) | human gut metagenome | biome: ENVO:00009003; feature: ENVO:2100002; material: ENVO:00002003...
CTCCTTCAAAATAGAAATAGCCGCCTGATTTCTTTTGAAAACCAAGCGGCTATGTGTCGGCAGTATGAGATCATTCCCATACCGCATTAGTCAGCGTTCCAAGTCCTTCGGTTTCTTTTCGGGCAGTTCTTCACCCTCATCGGGTTCACCGCCAACGATCTCGTTCTCACGCTTATCCACATTGAGCAGGGCGTTGAGTTCATTCAGCCGGTCGGTCTTGGCTTTCAATTCTTCCTCCTGCGGGAACGGTCTTTCCACATCGACCTTCGCAGTTTCAAACTGCTTTTTGAGGTTATCAAGCTCCATTTCGTTCATCTCCAAACGCTTTGGAAGCCCCTCCAGCGCATTATCCAAGCGGGTGATATTACCGAAGGTGTCCGTGCCGAGGGTTACGGGATAACCAAGCTCACCCTTGAGCCGCACCTTGTATTCTCTTGCTTCAAAGTACAGCTCCATTGTAAAGCCACGGTACTCACCGAGGGGAATGGGGTCGGGATTCGTCATTGCCTTACACGCCTCCAAGATGGCGTTGCCGGCATCCGCTTTCTCTGAATAGAAAGCACCCTTGACCGTCATACCAACAAAGGTTTCATCAGACGGCTTCGGGTGCTCTGCCACTCTTTCAATATCGGATTTTAGTCCCGCAATTACATCAGAGCGCCGTGCGATCTCCTGCGGATAGAACTTGATGATCTTATCCTCCAAAGCATATTTTTCGGAAAGGAAGCTGGACTTTAAGAGCCGCAACTTCTGAACCTGAATGTCCAAGTCCATCTTCTCTTTGATGTGGGGATTGCCGGTCGCCAGCATTTTGATTTCAGCATAGGACAGTGCGGTTTCGTCAATATCTTCGCAGGAGCGTACCGGCGATTTGCTGGTCATTATCTGCGAAGCGAACTTCTGCTTGCCTTCCACGAGCTGATATAAGTAGGCATCAAAGGTTTCTTCCGTTACAAAACGGTAGATGTGAACCTCTGCATTTTCGTTGCCTTGCCGGATGCTTCTGCCGAGCCGCTGTTCCAAGTCAGACGGTCGCCACGGGCAATCGAGATCGGAGGATGCGGCAAGTTTGTTCTGCACATTCGTACCGGCTCCCATCTTCTGCGTACTGCCCATCAGGATGCGGACATCCCCTCGGCGTACCTTCTTGAACAGCTCCAGCTTCTTTACTTCGGTATCTGCTTCGTGGATGAACCTTATCTCATCGGCGGGAACGCCACGGGCAATCAGCTTCTGTCGAATGTCGTCATAGACATTGAAAGAGCCGTCGTTTTTCGGCGTAGACAGGTCGCAGAAAAATAGCTGGGTCAACCGCTTCTCACTGCCACGCTCCCAAGTTTCAAACATAGCGTCCACGCAGGCGTTGAGCTTGCTGTCCTCAAAATCAGGGAGCAACGGATTGATAAGCCGCTGGTCAAGTGCCAGCTTTCTGCCGTCGTTGGTGATCTTGAGCATATTATCTTCCTTGGCATCAACCATACCATTTCGTACCCTTTCGGCTCTCTCCGCAAGCTCGGCTACCATCTGCTTTTGGATTTCAGAGGGCTTCACCGAGATGTTGTGAAAGACCGCTTTCGGCACGGGCAGGTCAAGCATATCCGCTGTTTTGATGTCTGCGATTTCCTTAAACATCGCCATCAGCTCCGGTAAATTGTAGAAGCGGGCAAAGCGTGTTTTGGCTCGGTATCCCGTTCCTTCGGGTGTAAGTTCTACTGCCGTAATGGTTTCTCCGAAAGTGGAAGCCCAGGCATCGAAGTGCTGCAAGTTGTTCTGAACAAGGGTGTTGTACTGCAAGTACCGCTGAATGGTGTAAAGCTCGACCATCGAATTGGAGATCGGCGTTCCTGTCGCAAACACTGTCCCACGCCCTCCGGTCAGTTCGTCCAAATACCTGCATTTCATAAAAAGGTCGCTGGACTTCATTGCTTCGGTTTGAGCGATGCCGCCTACATTCCGCATCTTAGTAAAGAGGAACAGATTCTTATAGTAGTGGCTCTCATCAATGAAAAGTCTGTCCACACCCAACTCCTCAAAGGTCACTGTATCATCCTTTTGGATTGGTCGTTGAGCTTATCAAGCTTCTGCTTGACAGATTTCTTTGTGCGCTCCAGTTGTTTTACGGAGAAGTTATCTCCACGGTTCTTTTTCAGTTCCGCAATGCCCTCCGTAACTTCATCAAGCTGCTGTTCGAGGATCGCTCGCTGCCGTTCAATGGACATCGGTATTTTCTCGAACTGCGAATGCCCGATAATGATGGCATCGTAATCGCCGGTGGCAATTCTGCCGCAGAACTTTTTGCGGTTCTTGGTTTCAAAGTCTTTCTTCGTTGCCACCAAAATGTTGGCAGAGGGGTAGAGCTGTAAGAACTCCGATGCCCACTGCTCGGTGAGGTGGTTGGGTACGACAAACAGGGATTTACTGCACAATCCGAGCCGTTTGGACTCCATCGCCGCCGAAACCATCTCGAAGGATAGCGATAGGTAATCCTTTGGGCGGGATATGCAGCCGCAGGCTGCATATCCGTTCCTCCGGATTTTCCCCCGCTCCAAACCGTGCGTGACAGTTTCCCATCACACGGCTTTCCATCGTCAGCACTTTTTATGACAATCTATACATCAAACAGATTTGCCCTTTAGAAAACGAGTTCCTGCATTTCTGCCATCACACGAAGTTTATTGAGCTTTGCCAACTGCTTTTTATCCAGGTTTAGCACTTTCAGATATTTTCGGATGGTGCGCTCATTACTGGAATGAATGAGAATGTGAACCACAGCGGAGACAATAATCAGGTTTTGGTAGCTGTCATTGCCCCCAAGCACCAATGGCTTTTTGTGGTGACAGTCCACTTGCTTTGCTTCCAGTTCCACACCGGAGACGGCACATTTTCCTTTCTGTGCAACATAGAGCGCAATGCGGTTATCGTTGTATTCCACACTTTGCTTACCGCATGGATTGTTCATCAGATGATAGAGTACTGCCATATTGATACCAGCAAGATTCTTATGAATCTCAACCCGTCCTTCTGGCGTGTACTTGTTTACCCGACTTTTCTTATCCATAGGTACTCTATGCTGAACATAGGCAATCGGGACGATGGCATGACCATTCAGATAACGCACCTCCCGGCTTGTGCCGTATTTCTCCTTGATATACCTGTTTGTGATTTGACCTTTCTTTTGCAGTCTGTGCTTCAATCTGTTGTAAAGGCTCTTTTTGACATCGAAAGCGATTTTGTGAAAGTCAATATTCACATGGGTTGCAATGCTGTAATAGTTATGAACGCCCATGACATAGGAGTTGTATTTCTGTATCAGACGATATTCCATTCCTGGGTCATAGGTCTGCCGTATCTGCCCAATAATTTCCTTGCTTTTCTCCCGGATTTTCTGCAATGCTTTATCCTTGATATGCGCTTCTACTACATACCTTGGTTGTCCATCTGGCTTCTTTCCTTTTGTTCGAACTTTCAGCTTAAAGCCAAGAAATTCAGAGTAATGGCGTTTCAGATTTACGATCTTTGATTTCTCTGGGCTGATTTCCAGTCCCAGACGATCTAAAAGCCATTGTTTCGTAGCCTCGAACAGCTTGACTGCATCTGACCGCTTTTTACAGAAGATTTTGAAATCATCTGCATAGCGGACAACATAGCACTCTTTCAGATTCGTGTAGTTGCGCAGGGTTCGGATGGTACTGCTTTTGTCGGGAGTTCCATTCGCATAGATTCTGTGTACATAGTTCCTTTGGGTGGGCATTTCCTCCCACTGGCTGACAATCCACCAATCCAGTTCATTCAGGACGATGTTTGACAACAGTGGGGAAATGATACCGCCCTGTGGCGTACCCTTTTCGGGAAAACCGATTCCAGCCACTTCTGCCTTTAGCATGGCAGAAATGATAGACAGCAGCTTTTTATCCCTAATTCCGAGTGTCCACATCTGCTTCAGCAGTTTTCCGTGGTTCACATTGTCAAAGAAAGACTTGATATCTATATCAATGACATAGTGGCAACCGACGTTCTGTATCATTCTCTCCGCTTGGGCAATGGCATTTTCTGCACTGTGGTTTGGTCTGAAACCATTGCTTCGCTTGAAGAATTTTGCTTCACAGATAGGTTCTAATACTTGCAGAATACATTGCTGAATGAGCCTGTCCATAATCGTGGGTATTCCGAGGGGACGGGTTTTCCCGTTGTCCTTTGGTATCTCAACTCTGCGGACAGCATTAGGAACATACCAGTCCAGCTTGCGCTGAACATGGGCGACCAGAGCATTTTCGTTCCATTTGTTCAAATCGCTTATTGTCTTATTATCCACACCCGCCGTTCGACTGCCGCTGTTCTTTCGGATATTTCTGTAGGCCAGCTTGATGTTTTCGGGGCGTTTTATTAGTTCCACCAGATTGCAGAACCGTTGCCCCTTGACACTTGCGGCATACAATTCGTCAAGAGCGAGCTGCATATCGTAGTATTCGGAATTGCGGATTTTTTGTTTCTTCAAGGGTTTCTTCTTGTTTGCCAAAGTCAGGTACTTTCCTCCTTGTATGGGGGATTTCGCTTTTCTTAGTCATACTCGAACCTTTGTGTCTGTATAGTTTTCAATTTATTGATTGCTGACGACTAATGGCCATCCCTCCACCGTGTTTCCACGGCTTCAACGGTACTGTGCCATCTCTCTCAGCTGGATAAAGGATTGTTATACGCAATGCGCTTTCCAATCCAACACCTCATAGCCTGTAACTGGCTCCGTGTTCCAGCCTTTCCACGTTCCAATATTCCTATCTGTACATATCTGCCCTTAGGTGTCCCTCTGAGCCTGTATGCTGGGCGGTGCCTGTAACACCGCAAGGACTTTCATAGTAAAAATTCTTACTCATCCTCACATACTTCCGTAATCGGAAAGGAGCATTTCTGCTCCTGCGCCTTTTAGACCCGTACATTCGGGATTTCGTCAGTCATCCATGACATTCTGACCATAGGCAGTTTATAGACCTCCGGCGTATCATGCACATATCCCACCTCTGGGACACTTTCCACGGCATAATCCGTTTGGGTGCATTTCCGCCGACTTTAGCGAGCGTTATACCGCAATCCTTGTTACAGAGGACTGCCGCATATCGCAGTTTATAAGGTAGGCGTTTCAGGGCGTTACCCCATCATTCCACCTATCAGAATATTAGTTCTCCAAGTCTTTTCAGGGACTCCTTTCCAGTTCCCGATTCTATTGTTAGCTGACTTGTGCGTAACCTTTTCAGTTACGAACGTGTCGCACTTTTCCCTGCGCCCACGGCGTGTGCAAGCAGCGTATTCCCGCCGTATAGGATGTGCGCCACCGCATTTCTTTGGTGTTCCCGAAGCTCGATTTCCGGGTTCATACCACTGAAAACGATGTGGCTTCCATCGTACTCACGGGGACGCAAGCTGTTGAATTTATCGTTGTAAAGGCGGCAGAGCCGTTCTCTGCGCTCAGGGTCAGACCAAACCCAATCCTGAAAACCCTGCTTGATCAGCTCCTGCTTTGCCTGTGCGATTGCCGTTTCCTTCTTGTTCAGAATGGCTTTCTTTTTGCCGTCTGCGTCCTCTACATAGTCGAAGATGCGGACATCTTTAAGGTTCAGTGTTTCCTCGATGATCTTATAGGCGTTGATGCGCCCCGTACCGTAGGTACTGTATGCCTTCACATTGCTGCGGTCATAGGACTTACCCTCAATATTCCACTCGCCGGTATAGGCAGAGAAATGAACCTTGATGTTCCACTGTGCGTACCTCGGTGTTCCCAAGAACTCAAACATAAACTGTTCGACAATTTCGGTCGGCAGCCAAGTAGCACCAAGCCGAACAGCGATCTCGCTGGCGGTCAGGTCTTTCGGCTGCACCCGTTCCAGTGCTTCCACATTGACGGTGTAATCTTCGGGGTAAAGCTCCGCCGACTTTCGGGCGAGTACCAGCTTTTCCCGGACATTGCCGGAGAGGTATTCGTCTGCCATCAGGTACTTTGCCTGCGTGGAATTGCCGTACCCGTACATCGGGTTCAGAAAGATAACGCCCTTCAAGTCCGCAAAGATTTCTTCCTCGGTCTTGCCGGTCAGCTCGCACATATAATCCATATCCACACGGGCTTTTTCGCCCATAGAAACGGCAAGCGCTTCGCTGGCGGTATCTACGGAAGTGACCGGGGTGTGTGGCTTGATGGTTCGCTTGTAGAAAATATCCGCCTTGCGTTCAAGCTGCCCTTCATCGCCCAAGACCTCAAGAGCCGAGAGCAGAGAAAAGGAGCTGTCCTGCGAAAATGCGGAGATGTTGGCACGGCTGTTGATAAGTCCGTACTGCTTGGAAAAGGTATCATAAAGAGCGTTTAATCGCTCCTGCTCCGCTTTAATTTCCGAGTCGGGGTAATCCTCTGTCTGCAATTCAATCAGCATTCTGACGGAATTTCTAATAGCAATCATACCCTTAATTCGGTTCTCTGCGGTTGCCGACACTTCCACCGGAGTCATACGGGAATTTTCACGATAGTAGATTTTATCGTCTACCATCGTATAGGAAAAGTTTCTCACTGTCGGGTCTGCCGGAATAGAATTATCTTCCTCCTCCAGTTCTTCCTCAGTTTCATATTCCGTGATTTCTCCGTGAATGTTTGCTACTGCTTCATCAAGCTGTGCTGCAAGGTCTGCATTTTCATACGGCACACAAGTTGCTTCCATACCGAAACGCCCCGATACCATTTTCATTTCTCCGAGTATCATTTCGGGGTGCTGCACAAAATAAGAGTTCATCTTAATTCCGTTCTCATCGGTATCAAGATGAACCCAATCCGGCTCAATATCTATCAGTCTGTCACGCTTTTGTAGGATAAGAATATCCGAAACGACTTCCGTTCCTGCATTACCCTTAAAGGTGTTATTTGGCAATCGAATTGCTCCAAGAAGCTCTGCTCTCTGTGCAATATATTTTCGTACCGCCGAGTTTTCCTTATCCATTGTGCCTTTGCTCGTTACAAGAGCCATCACACCGCCGGGTCTTAACTTATCAAGGGATTTCGCAAAAAAGTAATCGTGTATCAGGAACTTATGCTTGTCGTATCTTTTATCCGATACCTTAAAATCTCCAAAAGGTACATTTCCTACCACTCCATCAAAGAAGCTGTCCGGCAGATTTGTTTCTTCAAATCCTTGTGCCGCAATGGTTGTTTTCTGATAAAGCTGCTGTGCAATCCCTGCGGAAATCGTATCAAGTTCCACACCGTAAATCTTACTGTTCTGCATTGCGTCCGGCAGCATACCGATGAAATTACCGATACCGCAGGACGGCTCTAACAAGTTGCCTTCCTTAAAGCCCATCTGCTCCATTGCCTTATAAATGGCTGTTATTACTTCGGGCGGCGTGTAGAACGCAGTCAATGTGCTTTCTCTTGCCGAAGCATATTCCTCCGGTGTTAATACCGAAGAAAGTTCCAGATATTCAGTTGCCCACGCTGAATTATTTTCATCAAAGGCTTCTGAAAGCCCACCCCAACCGACATACTTTGATAAGATAATCTGTTCTTCAGGAGTGGCAAATCTGTTTTCTTCCTGACATTTTTTAAGAAGCTGTATCGCTATAATATTTCTGCGGAAGCGTTCCTTTTTACCAACCGTTTCGACCTCATTTTCTCTGAGATTAAAGGTGTGGCGTTCTGCCATAGGCACATCAGGATGCAGGTCAAATCCTTTGACTTTTTTCTTCTGCTCCCAAGTGGGAACTACCGGCTCAGGCTCTTTTTCATTTCTTTCTTCGGCAGGTTCTTCCTTTACAATCAAATGCTCATTCATCGGATTCTCACGCACTTTTCTGTCAAACTCTGTGCGTGAAAATTCCTTATTGAACAGTGGCATATCATAGTCATAGAGCATTACTCTCTCATCATCAACAGATAAGATTTCGTACTCAGAAGCACCGATATACACCTTATCGCCAAGATGATATTCATATTTCACATCTTGCGATATTTCCGCTTCTTCAGGTTCTTTTTCGGCTAGTTCCTGCTCCGGTGGTGCATTAGAGAGTATCTCACGGTTTCTTTTCGTTTCCTCGATTTTGGCTCTGCGTTCCTCTTGGCTTTCGAGCCACTGAGGATAGTGTTCTTTTTCCTTTGGATTTAAGTATCTGTCCATTCGGATAAGTTCCCCGATACGCTTCTCCACCTGCGACCACGAAAGCGTGATATGTGGCTTCTCTTTACCGATACCTTTCGTAATCGTAATACCTTTTCCATCGTGGCTCTCATCAATGCCTGCTCCGATTATGACGGGATAAGAACCGCCCCAACCGTATTCATTTTTCAAGAAGTCGGCATTTTCTTTTGCAGAAAGGCTTTTTTCAAACTGCTCATAGATACGCATTTTTCCCTCAGAAAATCCGCTTCCATTCGCAAGAACAGCGTCGATAATCTCCTGAGAAAAAGTAAAGGCAGAGGTTTTCTTTTCCTCTGCCCGACCGTCTAATATGAATGTCATCTGACCGTCCATTGACGGTAATGGTTTTATGCTGTCACTTAATTCTCCCAGTAATCGCATAGCTTCAAAATGTCGGGCAATAACAGCCCAATCATAAAAGCTCTGTGCGGTTCTGCTGTCGTATTTGCCCTCCCACAAATGCAGAACGTTTTCAAAGGTCTTGTACCCTACTGTCCTGCCATCCTCTAAAGTAAGTTCGGTATAATCATTATTGAAAATACTCTTTACATACTCTGTGCGGTCTTTGTTATCAGGATTACGTTCATAATAATCTTTGATTTCTTCCAGACTTGCTGACAAATGTGGTGTCGTTCTGAGAATTTCATTGATTACTTCATCACGTCCAAAGAACGGAAGGCTTTTATCCTCGTGCGTTCTGTCGTAATACTCTAAGCGAATATCACTTCCGCTTTCACGATTTCCTGTGCCGAGCTGCGAAGGGAGTTCATCAGACGAACCCATTTCATCATATCCTCCGCTTTCATCTGTTCGGTCACTCCCTCTTTCTGTGCCATCTGCCTCAGGATTGTTTCCTCCATCTTGCTGGCTCTCTGTTCCACTTCCGCCAAGTGCTGTGTCAGTTCGCCCCTCGTCAGGAGATTGTAGTAAAGGACTCTGTGATGTTCCTTCAGAAACTCTCTCCTCATCTGAGCGTATCTGCCCAACGTCACTTCCGGCTGCTGTGGAAGTTTCAGATTCGGAAGGCTGTAATCGCCCACCATCGTGTAGGTCAGTTCGTTCATTGTCCAAACTCCTTTCGTCGTTATTTTCAACCTTATTGTATTCATTTCTGTCCTGACCGACAATTATGCGATTTTGACGGTTGAGTGCAGTAATTGTTTTAGATATTTCCGTCAATCCCATTTCTGCAATATCACTGGTAGCAAATCCAAGTGCATTGAGTGTCTCCTGCGTATTGAAGTTAGTAACATCTCTGAAATCATCAAGTTCAAAATAACCGTCCGTATCAACACCAAGCCTTGACATCATCATATCTGTCTCTTATACACATCTGACGCT
>ENA-OYZE01000604-OYZE01000604.1-human-gut-metagenome-genome-assembly--contig:-NODE-604-length-9393-cov-3.756693_pt1 | contig 9393 bp, 7 predicted proteins | sample MGYA00243259_ERZ653469 | MGnify/ENA primary metagenome ERZ653469 (study PRJEB26926, sample SAMN06164913) | human gut metagenome | biome: ENVO:00009003; feature: ENVO:2100002; material: ENVO:00002003...
GCGGAAACCTCATGGATGACCTTTGTTTCGATTTCGCGGAAGGCAGGCTCTCCTTCCTTTGCGAAGAATTCGGCAATGGGCATTTTGATGCGCTCAATGATCAACTCATCGGTATCAACAAAGCCTTTGCCTAGCTTTTCTGCCGCCCTTTTGCCAATCGTGCTTTTGCCGCCGCCGCTCATGCCAACCAGAACAAGATTGGAGCGTTCCTTTAAGAGGGGCGTATTGATTTCGGCAATGCGGGCATCCTCCAGATGGGTATCCAGAAAGATTTCTACGGCATATTTTGCCTGTGCAACGAGCATTTCCAGACCGCCTGCGGCACGAATCCCGCGCTTTTCCGCCTCCAGAACAAGCTGGGTACGCAGGGGGTTATAGACAACATCCGCAACGCCTTCGAGCGCGGTGAAGCGGTCTAAATCAATGGGGCAGTCATCGGAGTTCGGATACATTCCGACAGGAGTGGTATTCACGATGATTTTTGCATCGGCATGATTTTTATAACATTCTGCATAGGTGACGGTTTCCGGATATTCCTTATAATATACGGTGATAATTTCGGATGCGCCCAATTCCTCCAGAACGGCAATGACAGCCTTGGACGCGCCGCCCTTGCCCAGAACCAATGTTTTTTTGCCGGCAACATCAATGCCGTTTTTCTGGAGCAGATAACGGAAACCGTAAAAATCCGTATTATAGCCGCAAAGCCTGCCGTTTCTGTTGACAACCGTATTGACTGCGCCGATTTTCTGCGCGCCAACTGCGCCGCGCTCGCCCTCGCGCCGGACTTTCAGGTCGCCGATGCCGAGCGCTGCGCCGCCCTGCGCGCGGCAGCGCTCGAGCACACGCTCGAGCGCGCCTACACGCGGATCGATACCGACAAAGGCTTTCGCCTGCTGGCCGACACGGTTGGCGGCGGGCGCGACGACGCGCGCCTGGGCGAACTCGTGCTCTCGCTGTATGACAAGATGCAGTGCCACGCGCGGCCCGCGCAGTGGGCCGCGCAGCAGGTGGACCTGCTCGCGCTCGACGGCGTGACCGACGCGGGCGCCACGCCGTGGGGCCGGTCGCTGCTGGCACGCATGCAGGAGAGTGCGGAGCACTGGTGCGGCGTGCTTGAGGCGCAGCTCGACATCATGGCGGACGAGGACATGGAGTGGCTTATGGACATCTACGGCGACAGCTTTTCGGCCACGGCCGACGGTCTGCGCGCGCTCGCGTACGCCTGCAACCGGAGCTGGGATGCTGCCGTGACGGCGCTGCAGGACGTGCCGTTCCCGCGACTTGGCAGCACGCGCAAGCCGCCGGACCCGGATGTGCGCGACCGCGTCAAGGCGCAGCGCGACGCGGCGAAAAAGGCCATCCAGACGCTGCAAAAGCAGATCAACATCCCCTCCGCGCAGGCGCTCGCCGACCTGCACGCGACAGCCCCGGCCATGCAGGCGCTGCTGGCGCTGACGCTGGACTTCGGCGCGGCCTACGCCGCCGAAAAGCGGCGGCGCAGCCTTGTGGACTTCTCCGATCTCGAGCACATGACCGCGCAGCTGCTCACGGACGACGACGGCGCGCCGACGGAGCTGGCGCGCCAGCTCTCGGGGCGCTATACCGAGATCATGGTCGATGAATATCAGGACGTGTCGGAGGTGCAGGACCTCATTTTCCGCGCCGTGTCGCGCGAGGGCAGCAACCTCTTTTTCGTCGGCGACGTCAAGCAGTCGATCTACCGCTTCCGCCTCGCCGACCCCACGATCTTCCTCGACAAATACGCGCGCTTTGCCGACTTCGGCACGGCCGCGCCCGGTGCGCCGCGGCGCATCCTCCTGCGGGAAAATTTCCGCTCCCGCCGCGCGGTGCTGGAAGGGGCCAACCACGTCTTTTCCAACATCATGTCCCGCGCGCTCGGCGAGCTGGACTATGACGACGCGGCCCGCCTGCGTGCCGGAGCAAGCTACCCGGACGACGGCGAAAAGCCGGAGCTTGCCGTGCTCGAGCTGCCGGACGCGGACGACGACGCGCCCACGCCGGAAAAGGCCGCGCTGGAGGCGGACTACGTCGCGCGGCGCATCTGCGCGCTCATCGACGGCGGCACGCCCGTGTGGGAAAACGGCGCTAAGCGCCCCGCGCACTACGGCGACGCGGTCATCCTGCTGCGCAATGCCAACAGCATCGGCCCCGTGTACCGCGCCGCGCTCGAGACGCATGGCATCCCCGTGTCGGCGGAGACGAGCGGCGGGTTCTACACGTCCGAGGAGGTGTCGGTGCTGCGCTCGCTGCTGGCGGTGGTGGACAATCCGCACCAGGATGTGCCGCTCATCGCGGCGCTGCGCTCGCCGCTGTTCGGCCTGACGGCGGACGATCTGGCCGCCGTGCGCACGTGCGACCGCGAGCATGATTTTTACACCGCGGTCACGCTCGCCGCCGAGACACGCGACGACTGCCGGGACTTTCTCGACGTGCTCGCGCGCTACCGCGCGCTGTCGATCGAGCTGCCGCTGAGCGAATTTTTGTGGCACATCGTGGACGACCGCACCGTCATGGCGCTCACGAGCGCGATGCCGGACGGCGAGCTGCGGCGGCGCAATGTGCTGCTCCTGCTCGATCTTGCGCAGCAGTTTGAACAGACGGGCGCGCGCGGGCTGCACCGCTTCCTGCTCTGGATGCAGCGGCAGGAGACCGAGGGTGTGGAGCCCGCCGCCCCCGGCGGCGAGAGCCGCAGCGTGCGCATCCTGAGCATCCACAAATCCAAGGGGCTGGAGTTCCCGTTCGTGTTTTTGTGCGACACGGCGCGCCTGTTCAACAAATCCGATGCGCGCACAAGCGTGCTCGTGCACCCGGCGCTCGGTCTCGGGCCGAAGTGCACGGATCTGGAGCACGGCGTGGAATACCCGACCATCGCGCGGCAGGCGATCGCGGCGCAGCTGCTGACCGAGACGCTCTCGGAGGAGATGCGCCTGCTGTACGTGGCCATGACGCGCGCGAAGGAGCGGCTCGTCATCACGGGCACCGTGCGCGACATCGGCAAGACCGTCAGCACCCTGACCGCCACGGCCACCGTGCCCCTCGCGCCGGAGCTGCTGCGCGCTGCGCAGAGCCCGCTGCACTGGCTGCTGCAGAGCGCGCTGCTCGACCGGGATGAGCGCTTCCTGCGCCGGAACTACGTCTATCTGAAGGCGGACGTCGCGGCAGAGCGCACGGAAGCGGAAGCCGAACCCACGCTGCCGGAGCCGGATCCCACCCTGCTGGCGCAGCTCGGGCGCGCGCTCACGTTCCGCTATGGGCACGCACAGGCCATCGACCTGCCGTCGAAGGTGACGGCGACGGAGCTCAAGCGGCTGGAGGCGGAGGACACGCCGCCCGAGGACGCCGGCGCACCGCTGCTGGCGGGCGCGCCGCGCATGCAGACCTTCCGCCGGCCGGACTTTTCAGCCCGCGCGCGCAAGCTCACCGCCGCCGAGCGCGGCACGGCCACGCACCGCATCCTACAGTACCTGCACTTTGCCGACGCGCGCATGCCGGAGGGCATCCGCGCGCAGGTGGAGTCTCTTTCCGCGCGCGGTCAGCTCACGGCGCGCGAGGCGCAGGCCGTGGACACGGCCTCGCTCCTGCGGTTGGGGCAAACGCCGCTCGGCGCGCAGCTCGCGGCGGCGGAGGCTGCCGGCACGCTGCGGCGGGAGTTTCGCTTCTCGCTCCTGTGCCCGGCGGAGACGTTCTTCCCCGGCGCCGGGGAAGAGCAGGTGCTGCTGCAGGGCGTGGTGGACGCGTGGTTCGAAACAAAGGATGGCCTCGTCATCGTGGACTATAAGACCGACCGCATCCGCCCCGAGGGCGTGCCGGCGCGCACGGCGTACTATGCCGCGCAGCTGCATGCCTACGCCGGGGCCATGGCGCGCATCACCGGGCGGCCGGTCTGCCGCCGCGTGCTGTATTTCCTGCACTGCGGCCGGATCAGCGACGTGCCGGGCCCGGACGCGTAAAAAAATGCGAAAACCGCTTGCAATTTTGTCACCGGTATGCTAGAATTCAGGTTGCGTTTTGTAACCACGGACCAGCCCGTGCTCAAGACAGCTTGTTATGAGGTGAATGACTATGAAAGACGGTATCCATCCGAATTACCAGCCGACCACGATCCGCTGCGCCTGCGGCGCCGTGTATGAGACCCGCTCCACGAAGCAGAACATCTCCATCGAGATCTGCTCCAAGTGCCACCCGTTCTACACCGGCAAGCAGAAGCTCGTCGATACCAGCGGCCGTGTGGATAAGTTCAACAAGAAGTACGGCATCAAGTAAGATCGGATCTTCGTTCTTGCGAAAATCAGCCCGCGTGCACTGCACGCGGGCTTTTTCGCGCCCTGCGCTCTCTGCCGTGTCACGAGCCGCCCGCCCACAGCCGCGTGCACACCGGAAACGGCATCAAACACCGCAGCAGAAGGCCGCGCCGCAACCCCTTTCAACAAGACCCGGCGAAGCGGTTCTCGTTGGAGTGTGTGTCTATGACACACGCACAAAACCCCGCTGCCGAAGCAGCGGGGTTTCGATTTATGCGATTTGCGCAAAACTCAGACGATACGCTTGTCGCGCACCTGAGCATCATAGTGCTTGTTCAGGAGCGGACGCACCACGTAGTAGATCAGCTTGTTCTCCAGGTTGAAGAAGTAGATCGTGAAGGTCGCGGCGAAGCCGACAAACCCGATCACGCCGACCTTGGCGAGCACTTTCGCAGCCAGTTTCATATTCATAGTCGGTACCTGCCTTTCTTAGTACGCCGCGGAGTCGTCGAACTCAACGATCGTCGGGTCGAGCGGCTTCTCGTTCATGACGACGGACATATACTGGTTGACGCAGTTACGCATATCCTGACGGGAAACGGTGCGGCTGTCCTCCAGGTCATGCTCGATGAAGATGAAGTGGAAGCCAAGGTCGCGCGCCTGCTCTTCCATCATGGCGTGCACGCCGAGCATGCCCTTGCAGGCGATGTTGTCGTTCATGAGCACCATGTCGCAGTTGAAGTTCGTGGCCCATTCCCAGACGGAGTTGACGTTGTCCCAGCCGCCGACGGCCATGTGGCGCATGCAGGCCTTCTCGGTCAGGCGGGTCAGGTCGTCCATGGCGATGTCCGGATCCTCGGTGTTGACCATGTTGTGGCCCATCGTGGAGTCCATGTTCAGGACGATGTTGATGCCCCAGCAGTTCTGCGTCCAGGTCGGGAAGTCGGTGTAGTACACGGCGGAGGGTCCCCACAGGAACGCGCGGTGGCGGGTCTTGCCGCCGAACGGTTCGTACTTATCCTTGTAAGCCTTGCGCATGATCTTGATGACCTTGCGGTCGACCTTGTTGTAGTACGGGTCGGCACCGTTGACGGACTGCCACTCATAAAGCTTGTAGAGCGTCTCGGCAATGCCGACGAGCGGGGAGTACGGCGTCTTGAAGTAGTCCCACTTTTCGAGCTCGATCTGGTTCTGCTCGTTCATGCGCTTGGCGCCCTTGAAGAACGTCTTCCAGTTGAACTTCGTGTCGTAGTGCTCTTCGATGAAGGCAATGGTCTCTTCCATGACCTTGCGGGAGAACGGCAGGGCCGCGGGCTCGTTGTGGATCATGGCGAGGGTCGCCTGATAGTCGGGCAGGCCGATGCGGCGGCGCTGGAACATGGAGGTCGCCTCGGAGGCGTTGCAGGGCATATTTGTGGTGACGACAGCCTTGCCGACGAGCGGGAACGCATCGTCGAGGGCAACGCCGGTCTCCGCCGCGCAGCGGGAGCAAACGTCCGCCGGCAGACCGAAAGACTCGGCCACGTCGATGTAGTACGGCTCGATGTGCTGGTCAATGTCGCAGATGATGAACTCCGGCAGCGTCTGCAGCGGCACCGGGTACAGATCCGGGAAGCCGGTCATGAACAGCTCGGGCAGCACCTCGTCGATGGGCACGAGCTTGCTGCTCTTCTCCTCGCTGGCGCCGAGGCGGCGGTCATGCGAGAGGATGTAGGCGATGCGCTTGGTCAGGCTCTGCACGATGGCGTACATATGCATGTGCGCGATCTTGAGCTCGGGGCCGCGATAGCCCTCAAACAGGCGGTCGATGAACATGAACGTGCCGAGGTAGGAACCCATCCAGCGGTATTCCCAGAAGCCCTTCAGGCACGGGATCGGCGCGGAAGCGACCATCTTGGCCATGGCGCTGAGGTTTTTGAGCCATGCGCCGTAGTCGACGAGCGTGTCGTGCACGCCGCGCCACTCGCGGTACTTGGCGACGCCGGTCTTGTCATAGTAACGGCTGCGCTGACCGCCCAGGCCGTTTTCCGCTCTCCAGATGGGGTCGAACTTCTGCATCTTGGAGTCAATAAATTTCGTAACAGGGCAATTCATAGTTTTCGTTCCCCTCCTGTGTCAAGAATTGATTTTCTTGATTTCCAGGCTCTCGACGAAGGCCTGGAAACGGGTACGGAGCTGGCCGATGGAGCCGAGCGCGTATTCCTTCTCAATCGTGCAGCACGGCACGCCCATCTCCTCGGTCAGGATATGGGAAGCGAGCACCTTCTCATAGCTCCAGAACTCGCAGAACTTCATGTTCTCGTAGATCACGCCGTCGGCATGGAACTCGTCGACAAGGCGCTTGACCTCAGCATGGCGCTGGTCGATCTTCATGCCGTCCATGAAGCGGGCGCACTGGTTCCAGTGCAGGTAGTGGCGGCAGATGGCCTCGAACGCGGTCTCGCCGTCCTGGATCTCGATGCGCTCACGGCTCGGGAAGCTGCCGAAGCAGTAACGGTCGGCCACGACCATGGCGCCGCAGGTCTCGAGGAGCTTCGTGAACTCGGGATCGTCGATCTCGGAGCCGGCGACCACGACGCGCGCACGGAACGGGAACTCCGGCTCGGGCTTGCGCTTTTTGATCTCGGCGAGCGTCTCCTTCAGGTACGGGAGAATCAGGTCGTGCGGGCAGACCTCGCTCACGAGCTGAATGACATGGAATTCATAGCCGGTAATGGGCGGGTTGGGCAGCTTGCGGAAGTTGCCGATCTCGGTGATGACGTCGCACAGCTCGTTGAACTGCTCGATCGCCTTGCGCATGGCAGCGTCGGACACATCAATGCCGTAGTGCTTGGCGAGCTGATCGACGACCTTGAGCTTGAGCTGACCCTCGTAGTATTCGAGGTTCGTCTTGTCGCCCTTCATCGGGGGATCGATCTGGGTGATGAAGAACTTGTCATTCTTCACGAGGTCGAGCAGGAAGAAGTGCTCCTCCATGCGCTCCATGGCAGCGCAGCACTCGGCGCCGAACAGAGCGCCCAGATAGTTGTAGCCGCCCTCAATGGCGCGCTCGAGGATGGAGCGGACATACGGGCAGGTGCGGCTGGTCATGTAGTAGGTCGCCACGTCGGTGGACTCGCAGCGCGGTGCGCGCAGACGGGTCGAGAAGCAGCCCGGCAGATTGAGCAGGACCTCGGGGATGTAATAGCAGTTGTACCCGAGGGCGATTTTCCCGTCGTTGACCGCCTGCGTGACGAGCTCGTTCTGCGCGTCCTGCAGGAGATTTTCGAAGAAAATCAGATGTTTCAGGTCTTTCATATTGTCCCTTCTTTCAAAATAATTCCCATTGCAGCTATGTAAAAAGGCATCGGATGCGGGTGCATTCCGGCGCCTTCGACATACGAAAAAACATTTGCGGTGGCCCCAACACCGCGGCGGAACGAGCAGGCGCTTGCTCTGCCACCTAGTCCTTTTCAAAATATCACGTGTTCCGTGCGGTGTCAACCGCAAACACGCTAATTCTTTCACAAATCCGGACAAGAGGGTGACTTTCGACACATTTGTTGAAAACTGGCGCTCAGATCCGGCCGGCGGGGCGCAGGGCGCGCAGATACGCCTCGCTCTGACGCACGAAGGCGGCGGCGTCAAAATTGTCGTTGCGCAGCGCCTCCTGCACGATCATGCCGTCGGACGCGAGCAGGATCAGCTGCGTCAGATAGTCGGCGGAGACGGCGTCGGTGCGCTCGGCGATCTTCTCGGCGATGAGCCGCTCGAAGGCGGCGTAGCGGTCGATGAGCTTGGCGCGCAGCACCTCGTCGCCGAGCATGGCGGCGTGGATCAGATGCAGGCGCATACCGGCGGAGGCCGTGTTGCGCTCAACGACATACTTCACCAGCCGGTGCACGGACGTGTCCTTTTCCTTGTTCTCCGTCCAGTCGATCAGCTCGTCCCACTGGCGGTCGAGATAGCGGTTGGTGATGTCGAAAAGGATATCCGTTTTATTTTTATAATAGTAATAGAGCGTCCCCTTGGACACGCCGGCCGCCGCGGCAATCTCGGCCAGCGAGATGTCGGCAAACGTCTGCGTGTCCAACAGGCCGGTCGCGGCGTCGAGGATCTTCTCCTTGACATTGTCGTTGCGCGGAGCGGCCATGTGCTTTCCTCATTTCTGATCTTATGTGAGATACATTGGGTCTTATTGTACGCGATTTTGGGCGATTTGTCCAGTCTGACAGGGAAATTTCAGCAGATTTGACCCGGGGCGAATCCTTGACTTCCCGGTCGAAAAAGGGTATATTTGTGGTATTCAGTCGGCCGTTTGGCCGACTTGTCTTCCGGGAGGCCCGTCTTTCATGAAGATCTCCGCATTGAACCGAAAACTGCGCAAAGCCTTCGGCGGCCGCGTCACGGCGGCGCTGGCCGATGGCTGCATCGTCCTGCGCGGCGCGCTCGACCGCTGGGACGACGTTGTGCGCGCCGGCCAGATGGCCGCAACGAAATATTCCACGTGCCATGTCGTCAACGACATCACGTTCACCGGCGGCGAGGACGCGCCCATGCGCGTGCCCACGCTGCGCGACGATGCGCTCGACGGGCAGACGCCCGACGTGCTCATCATCGGCGGCGGCATCTCGGGCGTGTCGATCGCGCGTGAGCTTACGCGCCAGAAGCTCGACATTCTCGTGGTCGATAAAGAGTGCGACCTTGCGCTCGGCGCCTCCGGCCGCAATGACGGTGAGGTGCACCCGGGCATCGACCTCGGGCGCGGCAGCGTCAAGCACAAATATATCCGCCGCGGCAACGCCATGTACGATCAGATCTGCAAAGAGCTCGACGTGCCGTTTTCCCGTGTGGGGCAGTATGTCTGCTTCCAGCACGGCTGGCTGCGCCCGGCCGTGTGGGGCTACTGCATGTGGCGCAAATATCACGACGGCATCGCCGACACCGAGCTCATCTCCGGCAGGGAGCTGCTGCGCCGCGAGCCGAATTTCAACGAAAAGACCCGTTTTGCCATCTCCAATCCGGACTCCGGCTGCGTCTGCCCCTACGGGCTGACGATCGCCTATGCGGAAAACGCCGTGCAAAACGGCGCGCGCATCGCGCTCAACACCGCCGTGCTGGGTATGGACGTCGCGGATGGCCGCATCAC
>ENA-OYZE01000610-OYZE01000610.1-human-gut-metagenome-genome-assembly--contig:-NODE-610-length-9325-cov-7.842503_pt1 | contig 9325 bp, 8 predicted proteins | sample MGYA00243259_ERZ653469 | MGnify/ENA primary metagenome ERZ653469 (study PRJEB26926, sample SAMN06164913) | human gut metagenome | biome: ENVO:00009003; feature: ENVO:2100002; material: ENVO:00002003...
GGTGAAGTCGTAACAAGGTAGCCGTATCGGAAGGTGCGGCTGGATCACCTCCTTTAAGGGAGTAGGGAAACCTACACCGAAGTCGATTGCGTATTATATGATACGTACGGAAGTGCAAAGAGCAGTGAAGCACAAGAAAAAAGACACTGCGAAAAAGATTGACTGTATTCAAAAGAGTTGTTACTATTCTGTAAATTCAGGCACAAGGGCAAAGAAACAACGAGTTCCCCTCGTAATAGGAGTATTTGTCTTTAAAAACAGAACACTTACGCACAACTAATCGTTGTGCGTTTTTTTTTGCCGTAAAGTTTTTCGGTGTTGACAAATTGCGTCAGTGTGGTAAACTTACTTTATGCTGAAAGTATTTTTAGGTAAAACGGACGTGCTTCTTACAAGTCCCTACAATGATTGCACCAGATACAGCGAAAGGCTTAAAAAACTGGTGGAAGGGAAAAATACGGTGGAAAGTTATTGCCACGTGGCAGGGGAAACCCTGCTGAAGTACGCATTGCAATGTGACGACAAACTGAACATCACCGAAGACGAAAACGGCAAACCGCGTCTTGCGGACGCAAGTACGTATTTTAATTTGTCCGATTACGGTCATTACGTTGCCTGTGCCATTTCCGACGGAAATGTAGGAGTGGACGTGATGTTTGCAAATGCCAAGGTAGCAAGCGTGATTAACAGATACGCAAGCGACGCCGAGAAGGCCTGGATGGACAAAGAGGATTGTCGCATCCGATCGGCTTTTTTGTGGTCTGTGAGAGAAAGTTCGGTAAAGTTGGCGGGGCTGGGCATTCGTGCTCTGTCCGATGTCAGAGTGCTGTTCGACACCTTGAAGTGTTCTTCCGACGTGTGGACGGTGGATTCGGTGATGTCGGGCTTTTATTTGCATTGTACGGGGTTCAGAACGGACGATTGTTTCGTGGTCGTCGCATCGGAAAGCACGGAACGTGCCTTGTTTGTACGGCTGTAAAAGCATTTAAATTGTAAAAGAAAACCCTCTTGTTTGAACACAAGAGGGTTTTGCCGTAATTCAGTCAGTGATGTCCGATTTGAAATAGTGCGGAATACCGTTACTGTACCGTTGCGGTACGGTTCCTTCCATTAACGGAAGAATGTAAGGCAGCAGATCGCTGCTGATTTGACCGTGAGGCAGAATGTACCGAGACGGAACGTGTTTGACGGCATTGGCAACGTTTTCCAGCGGTACCGCAAAGTATTTTGCCCTGTATTTGCCGTTTACGTATGTGCGCTTGATGGCAATCATGCAATTTGTTGCGCCTTTTGTAAACTGTCTGACGGCTTCTTTGCCCGACATTATTGCTTCGTTGCGATCTGTCCTGCTCATCAGATGGGCGGCGCACCGTTGCGGAAGATTCAGTTCGACAGCGCGTGTTTTGAATCCTCGTTCTTCCAGCAGTTTTGCAACTCTGTACGCTGTTCCTCCCATTTGCACATGGTTGAATGTGTCTTTACCCTGATAAACGGTAAGATAATTGCCTTGTTCGTCTTTAATTCCTTCGGCAACTGCCACAAGACAACGATGTTTTTTGCCGTACACTTTTTTTACATCTTCGGCAAACGCGTCGATGTCGAAAGGTTTTTCCGGCAGATAAATAAGGTCCGGACCTGCTCCGCAATGGTTTGCAACAATGGACGACGCCGTAAGCCATCCTGCATCCCTTCCCATGATTTCCACAACCGTCACCTTGCCTTTGGGGTAACTTGCAGTGTCCAACGCTATTTCATGAATTGCGGTGGCAATATATTTTGCCGCCGACCCGAAGCCGGGGCAATGGTCTGTTTCGGCAAGATCGTTGTCTATGGTCTTGGGGATACCTATGACCTGACAAGGCGTATTTGTCTCTGCGAAGTAACGTGCTATTTTACAGCACGTGTCCATTGAATCGTTGCCGCCGTTGTAAAAGAAACAGCCGATGTCGTACTTTTGAAAAATTTCCGATATCTTGCGGTAAACGTCGGGTGCTTTGTCAAATTCCGCAAGTTTGTAACGGCAACTGCCGAATGCCGCACCCGGTGTGTGTTGCAACAGTCTGACGTCTTCTTGTGAAAGTTGTGTGACGTCGCGCAGGTTTTCGTTAAGTATGCCTTCGATTCCGTTTATTCCGGCAAATACGCGACCTATACCGAGTTTTTGCGCTTCGCTGATAACTCCGCCTGCGCTGGCGTTAATTACCGCCGTGGGGCCTCCTGATTGTGCATACAAGATGTTTTTTCTCATGCTGACCTTCCTTGGTAGTTAGTGTATTTACTGTATTATATCACACAAACTTGTTTTCGCAAATAGCCTGACAAAACAATAATAGTGCATTACGGTAATTATTTTGTAAATGTTGAGTCAAATTACAGACATGACGATTTGTTGCTAAAAAATGCAAAAAAATCATTCAAAATAATTGACATCAGGCTTGTATAGTGGTATTATATACAAGCATTTGGCAAAGCCATGGGGGTGTAGCTCAGCTGGGAGAGCACCTGCCTTGCAAGCAGGGGGTCAGCGGTTCGATCCCGCTCATCTCCACCATACAAGCCCCAATTCGCTTTTGGGGCTTGTTTAAAAAAAATCAACATTATATAGGATTGTAGCTCAGTCGGTTAGAGCACCACCCTGATAAGGTGGGGGTCGGTGGTTCGAGTCCACTCAATCCTACCACGAAGACACTGAACGGAAGTTCGGTGTTTTTTTTGTTTAGTCCCCACCTTGGATGCCGAAGGCATCCGCATTGCGTAGCAATGCAATCAGGGTGTAAACCCCGTTCAAGTGGAGTGTAAGGGCGTATCTTGTGCCCTTTCTTCACAGTCACACTGCGGTCACATACGTTCGGTATGCTCCCTTGTGAGCCTGCTTGAAATTCCCCAATCTACAACCCTTCTCCTCCCCTTGAATTGGTAAGTCAAGTTGTTTTTTTTCGTTGCAGAATCGTAACGCATACAATGACTTGCAAAATATAAATATTCTTAACTGCTAAGTTGTATAAATTACAAAAGTAGGGTCGGTGAAACACGTCTTGACACTACACTGCACAAGGCTTGCCTGTACTGCGCCGTGTTGGTGACCGTTTAGCGAAATTCGACGGAGGACGGCGTAAAAACTGCTCAATTTTCAAATTACGTCGGAGATTGTTTCAAGTGCTTTTGACTTTCGTCCTTCCTGTCGGAATCTTTAATTTCAAAAGTCCTTCGGCAGAGTGTGGCGTTTGTCATATAAACTTTTACTGTTTGTTTGTCTCGATGTGATGCTTGTGAAACTTTTTTGATTTGCTTGTAAATATTGACAAAAGTTATATTTTCATTTATACTTTTTCAGTCGAAAGGAGAGGAATATGGAAGAAGTATTGAAGGTAAGTAATCTTACGAAAATATTCAGGTTGTCCAACAGGCAGAAAAAGATCAACAAGACCAAAGAAAATGTGAAAGTAGCGGTGGACGACCTGTCGTTCAGTGCATATAAGGGCGAGATTTACGGTTTGCTCGGTCCAAACGGTGCAGGTAAGACAACAACTCTGCGAATAATTTCAACACTTATAAAGGCAGACAAGGGCGACGCGTTTGTAAACGGCGTAAGCGTCAGAAACAATCCCAAAGAAATACGCAAGATGATAGGATTTCTGACCAGCGAACTGAAACTCGAAGACTTTTTTACGCCTGAGTACCTGTTTGACTATTTCAGCAATCTACACGGAATTGCACCCGACGTGCGTGAAGAAAGAAAACACAAACTTTTTTCCAAGTTCGGTGTAGACACATTTAAAGAAGTCAAGGTGGGAAATTTGTCCACCGGTATGAAGCAAAAGGTTTCTCTAATTATTTCATTGGTGCACGACCCCGATTTCATTATTTTTGACGAACCGACCAACGGTCTTGACGTCATTACCGCAAAAACGGTTACGGATTTTCTGCTTGATCTGAAGGCGCAGGGCAAGACAATAATTTTGTCCACGCACATATTTTCTCTGGTGGAAAAATTGTGCGACAGGGTAGGCATTATTTTTGACGGAAAAATGATTGTGTCCGACACTCTTGCAAACCTTACCGCACAAAGCGATTTGGAAAGCGTGTTTTTCAACCTGTACGAAAGAGAGGGCCAAAGGCAATGAAAAATATACTGACGATACTTAAAAAAGAACTCAGACGCTTTTTTACCGACTACCGAATGTTGCTGACTTTGTTTTTGCCGGGCATAATTATTTACCTGATGTACACGTTTATGGGGGACTTTATTTCACGTTCAATGGAAGTTGACCCGACATATCAATACGCGGTATACGTTTACAACCTGCCCGACAAATACAGTGTGTTGCTGGAAAGCCAGGAATTTAAAATAAGCACGGTTGAAACGGATCTGACGCTCGATGAGGCGAAAAACAAAATCGAAAACAAGGAACTGCAACTGGCGGTTATATTCGAGGACGATTTCGAAAATAAGGTTACCCAAGGTTTAACGCCCGATGTGGAAATTTATTACAATTCTTCAAGTACCGAATCTTTGTACATTTACCGGTACTTCTACAGTGTGTTGTCGGCTGACGGCTCCGAAATCACCTACGACTTTAAAGTAAACATGGAAGAAGGCGTAAATTACGACCTTGCGACCAAGGAAGACACATCCATTACGATGATAACAATGATTGCACCGTATTTACTGGTGATGTTTTTGTTTTCCGGCTGTATGGCATTGTCAAGCGAATCCATCGCGGGGGAAAAGGAAAGGGGAACTATTGCCAGTCTGTTGGTTACTCCCGTAGACAGAAAGGAAATTGCAACCGGCAAGGTATTGGCGTTGTCAATTACATCGTTGGCGTCAGCGGTAGTGTCGTTCGTGGGGCTGATTGCTTCGCTTCCCAAACTTATGGGCGCACAGGGCGATCTTACAATAAACATGTACAAGTTTGACACCTATCTGGAGATATTTGTAATAATTGTAATCACTGTAATTGTTTTTACCGTGATACTGTCCATCATTTCGACATTGTCCAAGTCCGTCAAGGAAGCGGCGCAGTACTCTTCTTTGGTGATGATACTGGTAGTATTGCTGGGACTTACATCAATGACGGGCGTTGACGGCATAGCCACAGATTTTTACCTGTACATCATTCCCGTATACAACAGTGTGCAGATTTTAAGCAGTATTTTCGCGCTTGAAATGTCCGTGACCAATTTTGTCGTAACGGTAGTTTCCAATCTTATATACATCGTTCTGGGCATTTTTGCTCTGTCTAAGATGTTCCAATCAGAAAAAATAATGTTTAACAAATAATTTGGATTGGCATAAAATCATATATTTTTGCGCTTGGTTAGTGTGCAATGCGAAATAGCGTTTCGGATTGACAGAGTTAGTGTCCATTAAACGAAGCAGTACAGATTTGTTGTCATTGCGTGATATTCTTACGCACAACACCGACCGACAGTAATTGTCGGTCGGTGTTACTATGTACAGGTATTTAAACAGACTTTTTATAGCGGCCGTATTCCGTTTATGCTCAGACGTCAGTCAAAAATCAATGCGGAAATTTGTCGGACATTCTTTTGCCCGACGGCAAATCGAATGTATGCAGGGCAATGTAAGCAAATTTAACTTTCATTCCCGACATACCTGTGGTAACGGCTCGGCATACCGTAACCGAAACTTATTATATTTTAAAGAAGCGATGTTGCCTAAACCGTTGTTTACTGTAGCTGAGGAATACGGGCAAAAGTGCAGTGGCGTGACGGCGATAGTTACATTTGCGCGTTGTAAAAAAACACGGCTCGGATATAACCTTGCCGTGTCTGCATGATTTTATTGTAAATTTGTTGTGAACGCTGATATTTACAGACTGTCGTAAAAATCATTGTCGACGGGTTCGCACCATTCGTTGGACGCGTCTTTTGCGGGGATTTCCATTGCTACGTGACTGAACCACTGATCTTTTGCCGCACCGTGCCAGTGCTTTACTTCGGGAGCAATATATACCACGTCGCCCGGTGAAAGTTTTCGCGGTTGTTTTCCTTCTTCCTGATACCAACCCAATCCGTCGGTACACAAAAGTATTTGTCCGCCCTTGTGGTGAATGTGCCAGTTGTTGCGACAACCCGGCTCAAAAGTTACGTTGAATATTCCCAAACCTTCGGTGTTTAATTGATTGAGATAGGACTTGCCGGAAAAATACTTTGCAAAACCGTTGTTCGGCTCGCCCAACCCGAAAAGTGGTGCAAAGGTCTCGGCGGCGGTGCTGTCTTGCCCGTACACTTCTTTTACAATGGGGAATGCCGCCCACGCATTGGGCCATCCTGCGTAGAAAGCAAGATGTGTAATGATTTCTACCATTTCCGTTTTAGTTACGCCGTTGTTTTTAGCGTTCTGAATATGGTATTTTAAAGAGTTGTCGAAAATCCCTTTTGTTATAAGTGCGGTGAGTGTGATCAGACTTCGGTTTTTCAATGACAGTTGTGTTTCACGCGACCATACTTCGCCGAAAAGTATGTCGTCGTTCAGATGTGCAAACTGTGGCGCAAAGTCGCCGAGAGATTTTCTTCCCGCTTGTTGTTTTTCCATTTATTATTCACTCCTTTAAATGAAATTGCGTACAGTGTCTGTAATTTCAGTAAATGTGTACGCGTTTTTTCGATTTTCGCCGAATCGTTTCCGATGTTTAATCTGCTTCTTCAGTTTTTCCGAGTATTGCCGAAACTTTCATTAAAAAAGTTTACAATAGCGTCAAAGGGTATTACGTCGGTGTTATCGTAAAGATCGGTGTGAACGGCGTCTTTAATGAGTAACAGATGTTTGTTGTCCCCTTTAAGTCGTGCGAATGCGTCTTTACTGAAATAGCAGGAGTGTGCCTTGTCTCCGTGTATCATTAAAACCGCGCTTCTTATTTCGCTGCTGTAGGTAAGTATAGGCATGTTCAGAAAAGACAGCGAGGAGGTAACGTTCCAACCATCGTTGGAATTCAGCGAACGCACATGGTAACCGCGTTTTGTTTTGTAGTAATCGTAGTAATCCTTGACAAAAAAAGGAGCGTCTTCGGGCAGCGGATCTACGACTCCGCCTGCTCGCAGGTAACTGCCGTTTTTAAAGTCCTCGTTGCGTTGATTGTTGAGTTTCTGACGCAACTGATACCTGCCTTCTTCGTTCAGCGAATCGAAATAGCCGTTTGCCGTGACTCTGCTCATATCATACATTGTAGATGTAACTGTTGCTTTGATTCTTGTGTCTATGCAGGCGGTGTTCAATGCCATACCGCCCCAACCGCAAATACCCAGTATACCTATCTTTTCGCTGTCGGTTGTGTCGAGAGAAATAAGAAAATCGATTGCCGCCTGAAAATCTTCGGTGTTTATATCGGGCGAAGCGACATTCCTCGGAAAACCTCCGCTTTCTCCAGTAAACGAAGGGTCAAACGCTATCGTCAGAAATCCGCGTTCCGCCAAAGTCTGCGCGTAAAGTCCCGAACACTGTTCCTTAACCGCGCCGAAAGGACCTGCCACGGCAACGGCCGCAAGAGGTTTGTCGCAGTTTTTGGGTTGATACATATCGGCGGCTAATCTTATGCCGTATCGGTTGCAAAATGTAACTTTGCAGTGCGACACTTTGTCACTTTGTTTAAAAGTTTTGTCCCACACTTCGGTCAGAGTCAATTCATTCTGATTGTTCATAGTGCCTCCTTTAATTTAAAGAGAACCTCACCGTAACGTTTCCCTGTCCGAGAATGTCCGTCAGTTGCGATTGGGTAATGTTGTCGATTTTTCCCAGTCTGGTAAAGTTTCATGTATTTGTGTCGTAGTAAATTGTTATCTGATTGCCCTGATAAAGAATTATGTCTCCCGCGGCGGTGGTAACTGATTCATCGTTTCTCGGCAAAGAGAATCCGAGATTTCCTACTTTTTCGAAATTTCCGTAGTCACTCATATTTACCGTTATGTCACTTTGCTGCAGTTTTTCCTTTAATGCGGCAGCCGACGAATTGCCTTTCATAGTGGCTGTAAGTCTGGTGCCGTTGACGTATATATACATTGTGTAGCCTCCTTTGTCGTTGATTGCAAGCATCTCGTCAACCCAGTCGGTAACGTCCGTTTGTATGAAGTTTTGTCCGAAACGAGTTCCATCCTCCCATCGAGCGTTTGCTGCGGATGAGTGAAGTTCTTCCAGACTGCCTGTTATTCCGGTACTTCCGGATGTGCAGAAAGGAATTATCCGTTTGCCGTTAAGGTCTAAACTTTCAAGAAAAGTCAATATAATTCTCGGTGCTTTTCCCAACCAAACGGGGTAACCTAAGAACACGGTGTCGTATTGATGGGCATTTTCCGGTAAATTGCTTACCGCTGGACGCGCAAGCGCATCGGACTGTTCCTTGCATACTCTCGAATTGCTGTCGGTGTAGTCAAGATCGCTGTCCGTATAAGGCTGTTCGGGCACTATTTCAAATGTTGCGCAACCAATGTGTTCCGCAATTACTTCTGCTACTTTTTCCGTGTTGCCCGTACATGAAAAATATGCAACCAAAGTATTTTCATCCGATGGCGGTGTAGTGACGGACGGCTCGGGTTGTTGAGGCGAACAGGCGGTCATTGCAAAAATAAGTATCGATAAAACGCAGATAAGCAATAATTTTTTCATTAAACCTCCTTTTCGGTTAGGTTGTGCGCGATTATTTGCACAATACGAATTGACCGTAAATAGAGTTTTGACATTGCCTGTTTACTTGTGGGCGTCAAGACATTTTACGATGTTTTGAAGGCAATTTACCATTGTCACGGCGTCGGAACGCACTGATTCGAAAGTGTCTTGTTCTATACCGTAAAGATTCTTTAACAATCCGTCCGCGTATTTTTTGCCTTTTTCCGTCAACGACACGGACAGTTCGCGCCTTTTTCCTTTTATTTGTTTAAGTTGTATTATGCCCGCTTCCTTCAGTTCCGTCGTAATTGTATTAATGGTGCTTCTCGGCGAAGCCCACGTCTGACATATTTCACATTGGCTGTGCTCCTTGCCGTCGTTTAAAGCGTACAACAACCACAGCAAGTTGGGTTTTACTCCGCTTTTTTTTGCAAATTCGTCATAAAAACCGTCAATCAGATACAACAATCTTCCGAATTCGTAAAAGAAATCTCTGCTGTTCATAAAATTTTTACCGTCCTTAGAAATACTGATTCGTATTTTTATAATAATCCCGTTTAGGATTTTTGTCAATGAAAATTTTGATATGTCTCACAATTTTGTTGAAATTTAAATTGTATAAATAAAAAGTCCGACAGCGGATGTGATGTGTACCCCAAAAGTTAGACACTTTTGGAGGTACACATTTTTTATGGCAAA
>ENA-OYZE01000612-OYZE01000612.1-human-gut-metagenome-genome-assembly--contig:-NODE-612-length-9305-cov-4.705405_pt1 | contig 9305 bp, 7 predicted proteins | sample MGYA00243259_ERZ653469 | MGnify/ENA primary metagenome ERZ653469 (study PRJEB26926, sample SAMN06164913) | human gut metagenome | biome: ENVO:00009003; feature: ENVO:2100002; material: ENVO:00002003...
CTGTCTCGTGGGCTCGGAGATGTGTATAAGAGACAGCCATGACAATCGCGGGCACGCCGTCGACCTCGCCCCACCCGTATAAGCGGGGAAAGCCCTTAAGGCCCGAAAGGGCACGATGGCATTCATATTCCTCGCGAAACGCCGCCTTGAACTTGGCGACCAGCGCCTCGTGGGCGACATCGTCATCAAATTCGTCGCGCGTTGGCAAGATGAGCTGCTTGAGCGCCACGGCCTCGCCCTGCGCGTTAACGGCACGCGTCACACGGCCGATACCGCCGCGGCGCATGGTGGCGTCATCGGCAAACAGCATCGTAAAACGGCGCAGGTAGGCGGGAAGCTCGTCCGTGCCCAGGGCGACGGCCGGCTCAAACCCGTCGACGCGCGCCAGGCGCAAGCCCACCATGGGATCACGGTTGAGCGACTGGGCTACCGTAGAAGCGAGGTCGTTCGTCATAGGGCGATCGCCGCCACATTGGTGTTGAAGTTGTTGAGCGCGACGTCGTCGTTGCCGTAGTGCCCAACCCATTGACACAGGTTGGTATAGCAGCCCCACAGATTGGCATACTGCCGATACCACTTAGATTTGGTCGAGAACCTTTGTCGACCGAACTCGGCACGGATAACAAACATGTCATTCGCCAGGGTGTCGCACGGTCCGGTATCGCCCGTGGCGTTATAGGTCGACACCACGCTATTGGCGCGGGCGACATAGCCATCGAGCATATTGTATTTGGTCACGAGCCAGCTGTGGATACTCTCTTCCTCGGCAGCCGAGAGACCACCCGAGCCCGCGTCCCCGCCGGTACCGCCGTCCGTCGAGCCATCACCCGAAGATCCACCGCCAGAGGCGGAGCCCGAACCGGAACCGCCGCCCGACGAATCGGGGCTGGAGCCAGACGAACCCGAACCGCCGGGCTTGCCTGTCTGTTGGGCGTCCTGCCCCTTCTGCTGCTCGGCCTTATTTATGACAGATGCCACACTGTTGTTGGAAAGCTTCGTGATGATCTTGGTGTTGGTGAGCACGATGGTCTTGCCGTTTGCCAGCGTAACCTCGTTGTCCGATGTTTCGGGACTGTCCGCATCGTCGCCACCGAACACAACGTGCGAGACCACACTCGCCCACGTATATCCGGCTGTCGTTCCCAAGTCGCTTTTGGCCTTGCGCCCAATATGCAGCTCACGCGCAGCATGCGCCTGCACCATGGACGGCACCGTCATGCCATAAGCCGAAACACCGGCTATGACCAGCACGAGCGAGCAAGACAGCAGCACACACGCCCGAGGTGCCAGGCCCAGCCGGCGTCGCATGCGCACCGCGGCGCCATGCTTTGTCTGAGTGCCCCCGGGCCGCATGCGATCTCCTCCAACAAAAACACGCCGCTTAAAAGCGGCGCATTCTTTCACATCCACATTTGAGTGTATCAGCGAACCCAAAAGGTTGTGCAACGAATGGGCAAATACGAGGTGCGACCGGACCCATCCACGCGATAAGCGGATGAAAAGCAGGTTTGTTGCACAACAAATGTATGAACGCGCACCCAATTATGAGCGCCCCGTGCGGCAGGCCGACGGGACATGCCGCGGAGCTGACGCCGCTTAGATCGCGCGGCGGGCCTCGATAGCGCGGCCAAGCGTAAGCTCGTCGGCATACTCCAAGTCGCCGCCCACGGGAAGGCCGCTCGCAAGACGCGATACCTCAACGCCCAATGGCTTGATGGTGCGAGCAAGGTAGCTCGCCGTGGTCTCGCCCTCAATGTTGGGGTTGGTGGCGATAATGACCTCGTGGATGTCCTCGTGGCCCAGGCGCGCCAGCAGCTCGCGGATATGCAGCTGCTCGGGGCCGATCTTGTCCATGGGGCTGATCACGCCGCCCAGCACATGGTACAGGCCATGGTAGCTGCCCGTGCGCTCGATTGCCTGGACGTCGCGCGGCTCGCCCACCACGCAAATGCGAGTGGTATCGCGCATCGGGTCCTGGCAGATGGAACACTCGTCGGCCGTGGCGTAGTTAAAGCAACGGCTGCAAAAGTGGACCTCCTGCTTGACCTCCAGGATGGCCTCGGCCAGGCGGCGGGCCTCCTCGGCATCGGCCTCGAGCAGGTAATAGGCTATGCGCTGGGCCGACTTGGGACCAATGCCCGGCAGACGACCCAGCTCATCGAGCAGTTTTTGCAGACTGTGATTCGCGCTCATATATATGTGTGTCTTAGAACGGCATGCCCGGGATGTTGAGGCCGCCGGTGATGGCGCCCATCTGCTTGTTGGCGAGCTCGTTGACGCCGCGAACGGCCTCGTTAACAGCAGCCATGATCATGTCCTGCAGCATATCGACGTCCTCGGGATCGAGGGCATCGGGGTCGATGGTGAGGTTGACGAGCTCCATCTCGCCGTTAACGGTCACCTTGACCATGCCGCCGCCGGCAGAGGCGTCGACGGTCTGGGACTTGAGGTTCTCCTGCGCGGCGGCAAGCTGCTCCTGCATCTTGCGAGCCTGCTTCATCATCTGCTGCATGTTCATACCGGCCATGATGGCTCCTTTGCGTGCGGCCGCGCAACGAGCTGCAAGGGCAGCCGGGGCGCGGCGGGACTTTCAAACTCAAAAATCGTACCACGGCGCGAGGCCAGCAAGCGGGGCGGTCACGCTACCTCAGTCGATATACATGTCCTGAGTGCAGACCGCACCCAATGATTATGCAAAGTTGCATAATTCGCATCTGCATAAGATTGAAAGCTAAATCTTGTAGAGCCGGAATCCGACATTTAATGCGTACCACTAAATGGCTAAATGCCGAGCCACCACTCGAGGTGGCGCTCATGACGGTGGGGTATAATTTGATTGCCATAGATAGCAATTTGGAGGTACCCCATGAATGCCCCCGACGCGCTCCAAAACATCCGCTCAAAACACCCCGCTGCATATTTTGTTCTCTATCTCTTTGTCGGCTGGGCATTGTTGGTTGCCATCACCCATGCTATATCCTTTGGAGCAGAACTGCTAATAGCCAGCTCGGGCCAGCCCGTCGTCAAATGGGAAGCGACCGATGAGTGCACCGACGGAACCCGAACCGTTTACTACAACAGCCCATCCCTCTACCAAGAGTTCAAGGTCAAGATAAAGAACTCCAAGATTGTCGATGCCGAACTAGGCGTTTTCTCGACAATCGGAGCAACCGTCGGCGCCGAGCAAGTCGAGTACACGGACAGCCATGCAACGTATCGTATCGACCTCAGCATCCTAGGCCGACCGTCACGTACCTGTCTACTCGAATGCGATATACGCGGCACCACATTACACATGTCCGAAATACAGATGCGCCCGGACAAAGAGTTCTCTTCTTGAGCAGTATGCCCGCCCGCGCAGCTACTCCACCGGCTTGAAGATGGTGGCCTGGCCGAAGACGCTGCGGATGAGGGCTTTGGCCTCGTCCTCGGTCTGCGGGATGCTCGGGGCTGCGCCCTGATGGCCGAAGGGGCTGCCCGCGCCTGGGTTGGACTCCCAAGGGGCAGCGGGGGCGTCCTCCTCTTTGGGGGCAGCTGCAGCGGGCTTGGGCGAGGACGCCGCACCCGGCACGTCGAACGGCGGCAGATCGTCCCCGCCGGCATCGGCAGCAAAACCGCCGACCATGGCATCGTCGTAGGGAACCTGCTCGGATTCCCACGGCGCAGACGACGCGGCAGGCTGAGATTTGGGGGCGGCAGAGCGCTCGGGCGCACGGGGCGCGGGCTCGGTCGGGAGCTTGCCCGTAGCGGGAGCGCCGGCAGGGTTGTCGGAGCGCAGCCAGGGGGCCTTAGCCAGGTCGGATGACTTGGGCGCAGGCGCGGCAGCGGGCTTGGGCGCGGGAGCCGGAGCGGCCGGTTTGGGCGTGACGGGCTTAGGCGCCGACGGGGTCGGTGCCATCACCGGCGTCGCTTGCTGCTGCGGAGCGCTGGCGCTCGAGGATGCAGGGGCCGCCGAGGACACGGGTTGCGGGTCCGCAGATACCGCAGCCCGTGCAGATGGAGAATGCTCCTCATGTTGAGGAGCCGGCGTGCCACCCCCATCCAGGACATAGTCGACGGTACGACGACCGAAGACCGCACTGACTGTCGGCAGAACCACCGACTGTGTGTCGGCGCGACCGAGCATCTTGATAGCAAAGGTCGAGCCCGCGGGGAACGAAACCGTGAGCTTGGAGCCGTCGTCGGCCGTGGCGCGGGCGTTGAGCAGCAGGCCTGCGTAGGAAGCCTGACGAGCCTTGACGCGCTCGACGACCTCGGCCCATTTGCGCTGGAGCTCGCCGGCGTCCTCGACCGCGGGGGTCTCGGCAGCACCGGCGGCGGCAACCTCAGCGGCGTTGTTGGGCTTGGACACCGGCACGGTCGATGCAGCAGGCACGGGAGCCGGAGCCGCAACGGGCTGAGGTGCAGGCGTTACAGGTTTGGGCGCGGGAGCCGGAGCCGCGGACTTGAGCGCAGACTGGGCCGCCGGAGCAGCAGCGCCGCGGTCCCAAGGCATGCCGCCCTGATGCGCGGACGTAGCAGCGGGAGCGGCAGATGCCACAGGGGCAGCAGCCCGGGCACCCGAGATCAGCGTCGGCTGCTGGACAGCGGGTACGGATGCTGCAGGCGCGGCGGCCTGAGCAGCAGCCACGCTCGCCGGCACGGCGGCGTTGGCAACCATGGCCTCCAGGCGTGCCACGCGCTCGGCCAATGCCTCAATCGTTAAATCAGCCTCGGGACGCGCCAGACGCGTGCAGGCAATCTCGAGCACCAGGCGCACGTCGCTCGCGCCCCTCATCTCCAGTGCGGCATCGTCGAGCACTGTCAGCACACGAGCCAGGCGGTCGGCAGGATGCTCGCCAAAGGCAGCGGCCTCGGCAGCAAGCGCCTCGGCCTGCTCGGAGCCGCCCTCAAACAACTCGGCACGGGCACCGGTAACGCAGGCAACATACACGTCGCGCGCGTGCGCCACCAGGTCGCGCGTCAGCTCCAGCAGATCGTTACCTTCCTCGACCTGCGCGCGAATAAGCCCATACAGCTCGGCAACATCGCGATCGGCAATGGCGCGGGAAAACTCGCCCAGAATCTGGTCCGAAACCTCGCCTAAAAGCGAGCGGGCGTCGTCCGCATGCACAGAACCGTTGCCAAAGACGCTCAGCTGCTCCAGCGTGGACAACGCGTCGCGCATGCCGCCCTTTGCATGGCGCGCCACGATAGCCAGCGCCTCGTCGTCGTAATCGAAGCCCTCCTGCTCGCACACGTATGCCAGGCGATGCTCGATATCCTCGTTGCCGATGCGATGGAAATCGAAACGCTGGCAGCGTGAGAGGATGGTCTCCAGAATCTTTTGCGGGTCGGTGGTGCACAGCACAAAGATCACGTGTGCCGGCGGCTCTTCAAGCGTCTTGAGCAGCGCGTTGAACGCCGCCGTCGTGAGCATGTGGACCTCGTCGATGATATAGATCTTGTACTTGCCGCGCACCGGGGCAAAGTTGACGGAGTTGATGATCTCCTCGCGCACATTGTCCACGCCCGTGCGGCTTGCGGCATCGAGCTCGTAGACATCCGGGTGGTTGCCCTCGGCAATGAGCTCGCACTCCTCGCAAGTACCGTCGGGCATGCAGCCGCTTGCACCCTCGGCGCGCGCTGCCTCGGCATTACGGCACAGCAGCGCCTTGGCCAGAATGCGCGCCATGGTGGTCTTGCCCGTGCCGCGCGGTCCGCAGAACAGGTACGCGTGGGACAGGCGTCCCTCGGTGATGGCGTGCTCGAGCGTCGAGACGATATGCTGCTGGCCCACCACGGAGTCGAAGGTGAGCGGGCGATACTTTCGGTACAACGATTCCATGGGTGCTCCCCCGGGTATACTGAGTCTTGTTGCCGCGACGGCCATGCGGTCGCACGGCATACTGCATTCATAATAACCCGTACGGCGAGCCCGCCGCGATAGGAGTCCAAAGAGCATGGCAGACGCAGAGAGCAACCTCGTTCCCTCCGAAGCAGCCGACCAGGTCGAGGTCGCGCTCGAGGAGCAGGCCGCAGCCGATGACGGCATCCTGTACCTCAACGAGTACCAGTACGAAAACGACCTGGTCACCGACTTCGCCCGCCTGGTCGCCTCGCCCAGGCGTCGCGGCTCGCTGTATGTCGCCGCGGCAATTGCCGCGCTCATCGGCATCGGCATGCTGGTGGCCGGCGGCAACTGGATCAAGTTTGGCGTCGTGTTGATCGTGTTCGGCGCCTTTTTGGCCTGGTGGAGCAAAAACCTGCACCACACCCTCGCCCGCGACTTTATCGATTCCGTCGAGGCCGACGAGTCCATGGGTGGCCGCTATCGCCGCGTCGCCGCCAACGAGGACGGCCTGATGGTTTGGGGCAAGAGCGGCAAGTCGCAGTTTTTCCCGTTTGAGAAGCTCGACCACGTGCTCGACGGCGAGCGCATCTTTGTGGCCATGTTCGCCGACCAGGGCGTGACGATCCCTAAGGACACCTTTGTCCGCGGCGATGCCGAGCAGTTTGGCACCTTCCTTAAGGCGCGCATCAACAAAAAACTCCGCATCGAGACCAAACGCAAGAAGATGAAGGCTGAAAAGGCCGCCGCCGAGGCCAGGCAGGGCGACAAGCCCCAGGAGACCAAGGGCAAGCAGCGCAAGCAGAAGAAGAACAAGAAGAAGCGCTAAGGCCAAGACAGACAGGCAGCCTCGCATCCCGTTATCCTCGCCATCCGCCCGAGCGTGCTACACTAGCAGCATCTATGCCACCGCGAATGGCTCGGCCCCGCGCCCGCCGCTCGCAAACGAACTTTAAACGCACGAGGGTTGGCCATGCCGCTTTTCCCGCAACATACCGCCCGGTTCTCGCCGGACGTTCCTTTGGAGGGCACCAGCTCTCGCGAGCTGCTCAAGCGGTACCAGCCGCTCGAGACACTTGCGACCGGCGGTTTTGGCTCCATCGAGATCTGCCGCGACACGCACCTGCGCCGCCGCGTCGCCATTAAGCGCATCCCCCTTATCAACGGTGCCGGCATGCCCGCCAGCGACATCATAGATGTCCTGCGCGAGGCGCACACCGCCGCCATGCTTCAACATCCCAACATCGTGCAGGTCATCGACTTTACGCACGACACAGCCTATGCCTACCTGGTTATGGAATATGTCGATGGCATGTCGCTGGCCGAGTTTTTGCACCGCGCGGACGGCCACTCACTTACCTTTGACGAGGCCGCGGCCATTGCCGATGCCCTGGGCCAGGCGCTCACCTTCGCCCACAGTAACGGCGTACTCCACCTGGACATTAAGCCCGCCAACGTGCTCATCGACCACTCGGGCAATGTAAAGCTCACCGACTTTGGCATGGCGCGACTGTCGTCCGCCGGTGGCTTTGGCGGCTCGCGCGGCGGCACCATCGGCTACATGCCGCCCGAGCAGCTCGATATCGAGACCGGCACGGTCGACGAGCGCGCCGATGTCTTTGCCCTCGCCTGTGTGATCTACGAGGGCCTGTGCGGCAGCGCTCCCTTTATGGCGGCCACGCCCGCCGACTCGCTCGGCCGCATCATCGGCGGCGCCACCTATCCCAGCGATCTGATACCACACTTTCCCCCGGGAGCCGAGGCCGCGCTCATGAGCGCGCTCTCCCCCATGCCGCAGGACCGCCCCAACAGCATCGAGGCATTTTGCGACCAGCTCCTTGCCGGTCTGGGCAGCGTGCGCGAAGGCCGTCGCAGCCTGGAGCAAATGGTTGGCGAACTTTCGGATGACGAGCAGGAGCTCGACGGTATCGAGCCGTCGCACTACGAGGACGACGCCATCGAGGTCGACCCCGCACTCGGCTGGGCGGGCACGCGCTGGAGCCATGCGCGCGACTACACCATGCGCATTATCTCGGCGCTAACGTGCGGCACCTTTAGCTTTTTGCTGATGCAAACGGCCGGGGTCGCGGCGCTTCCCGGCCTGGTCATTGCGGCCATCGCGATCGGCTCGGCGGCTGGCCTGGCCCCCCAGATTGGCTCGGCCATCTCGGCTGTGGGCTTTTTGGTGCTCATGGCCAACGCCACCATGCAGGCACAGGGCATCCTGTCGATGCTGCCCGTCGCGGTGATCTTTGCCGCCGCCATGTCCGGTTGGTGGATCGCCTGGGGCCGCACCGAGGCCGCCGCGAGCGCCGCGCTCACCTGCGCGGTGGCACTTGGCTGTCTAACGGGCGACGCCCTCCTTGCCGCCGGGGTCGCCGCCGGCATCGCTGCCTTTTGGCTCGACCCGGCAAGCGCCGCGGCCGCCACGGGGATGGGCGCACTTTTTGGCCGCCTGGCTACGGTTGCGCTTTCCGCCGGAGGCGTGCTGGGGCTCGGCAATGTTGCCGCGGCGCTGGGAGACATGCTCTTCTGGGCTGCCGTTGTGCTTGTCGCGGCGACAGCTGCACTGACATCTCTGCTGCTCAACGCCCATGCCAGGCGTGCCGAGCAGGGCTCGAACCTGGCTGCAATCGCTGCCATCGCCGGCTGCGGAATAGGCACCGCGGCGTCGCTCTGTCTTGCACACCATATGGAAATTGCCAGCCTTGCGGCCGCGGTCGTCGTCAAGGCGGCGGTTGCGGGAACCCTATCCTCTATAATCGTTGGGATATGCCTATATTTGCTCGGATACCAAAGAACCTATACGGAGAGTGATCTTTCGTGAACTTCCTGAACATCTTCGAGGACCACGTGGCCGGCATCTTCGGTGCCACCCGTGCCCCGTTCTCCTTTAAGAAGCTTGCCAAGCAGGCCGCTCGCGACATGGAGGATCAGACTCTGGTGATCAACGGCGTCAACACCGCGCCGGCACTCTATACCATCCTGATCGCCGCCGACGACGATCCCATGCTCGCTCCGTTCTACCCCGAGCTTTCGCGCGAAGTCCGCGAGTTTGTGAAGGCACAGGCCGAAAAGCGCCGCTATGTGTTTGTCGGCGAACCCCTCGTTCGCTTTATGATCGACCCGCAGCTGCGTGCCGGTAAGTTCTCGGTCTTTGCCGAGAACGTCGACGCCCCCACGCTCGGTCGTCTGTACGAGGAAGAGCGCGCCTACCAGAATGGCCTGGGCCAGAACAACTCGGCCGCCAGCCGCGCCGCCAGCGCTCCCCGCGCCGGCAAGCAGCAATTCGCCGCTCCGCAGCAACAGCACCCCGCCGCCATGCCCCAGCAGCCGACGCCCCGTGCCGCCGCTCCCGACCCGCTCGCCGTGGCCGACCCCTTTGCGCCCAACGTCCCCGACCCCGCCGCCGCGCCCATCCCCGTGCCGCAGACCGTCTCTCGTGACGCCCTCGCCGGTATCTGTCTCTTATACA
>ENA-OYZE01000620-OYZE01000620.1-human-gut-metagenome-genome-assembly--contig:-NODE-620-length-9153-cov-9.586283_pt1 | contig 9153 bp, 9 predicted proteins | sample MGYA00243259_ERZ653469 | MGnify/ENA primary metagenome ERZ653469 (study PRJEB26926, sample SAMN06164913) | human gut metagenome | biome: ENVO:00009003; feature: ENVO:2100002; material: ENVO:00002003...
AAGGGGGCGCCGCGCACCAATGTGCGCGGCGCCCCCTTGCCTCACTTTTTTAATGATTTTAGGTATCGTTCGTTTGGTCGGATGCCCGATGTTTTCGGAACAGGGCGAAAAGATAGGGGGCCGCTATGACGAACGCGCCCGCAATAAAGAGCACGATCGACCAGAATTGGGAAGGGGAGAGGCTCCCGATCCATTGCCCCCGGTCGTCGCTGCGCAAAAATTCGATGCAGAAGCGGAACACGGCATACGCCGTAAGATAGACGCCGAGCCCCGATATTTTGGTTTTGAACAGGAGTATGCTGAGCACGATGAACAGGAGGAGCAGGAAGATGCTCTCAAACAGCTGCGTGGGGATCACCGTCTTGCCGACTGCGGGCAGATAGATGCCGTACCATTCGGTGGTCTCCCGCCCGTAGCAGCAGCCTGCGAACAGACAGCCGATGCGTCCGATGCAGTGCGCAGCGGCGATCGCGCACGCCGCGATGCCCGTGACTTTGAAAAAGTACTGCTTCGGGAGATCTCCGCAGAAGATCTTTCCGACGGCAAAATATCCTGTAAGAAAGACGGCTGCACCGCAGATGAGCCCGCCGTAAAAGGTCATGCCGCGCCATTGAAAGACGCCCGTCTTGAGGAAGTGATAGACAGATTGGAACAAGATCGCGCCGCCCATTCCTGCGGCGATCGCAGCGACTGCGGTGATATAGATGAGATTCTGAAGTTTTGTCGGGATCTTGAGGAGGTCGGAATAGATGCGCACTACGGCGAGCGCGAGCACGACTCCGATGAGGAGGCACCAGTCGTACAGCTCAAGACCTAAAAATGTAACGTCGGGGAACATGATCTACCTGAGCGGAGGATTTTTATATGAAGTATATCACGCGCCGCTGAGATTGTCAAGAACGCATCGGAAGTCATCTTGCGATTTGTGAGGAGTACGGCGTAAAAGACGATTCTTATGGACGCAGTAATGGTGATCGCGGGACAGAAGTGAGGGAGCGAAGAAATACGCCTGAAGCGTCGAAACATGACGATCCTACTGTTATCTTGCGTATTGTAAGGATTTTTCAAGAAATTATCCTGCGTATTGTAAGGAATATGACAAATTTTATCTTGCGTTTTATTTCCGGGCGTGCTATAATGTTGCTGTAACGGAGGTGGAAGTATGTTGTTCAAAAGGAAAATTTACGATAAACTGATCGAGTGGAAGAAGGACGGAGCGGGGGAGAAGGCGCTGCTCATCGAGGGTGCGAGGCGGATCGGGAAATCCACGATCGTCGAAGAGTTTGCGAAACGCGAATATAAAAGTTATTTGCTGATCGATTTCAACGACGCAAGCGATGTGGTGAAGGACGCTTTCAATAAGTATTTGGGCGACTTGGATACCTTTTTCATGCTGTTGACGACGGAATACAACGTCACATTGCATCCGAAAGGATCCCTTGTCATTTTTGATGATATCCAGAAGTTTCCGAAGGCGCGGCAGTCGATCAAGAAGCTGGTACAGGACGGGCGGTTCGATTATATCGAAACAGGTTCCCTGATCTCCATACGCGAGAATGTAAAGGATGTTTCCATTCCGTCGGAAGAGCGGAAACTGAAAATGTATCCGATGGATTTTGAGGAGTTCTGCTTTGCGCTCGGCGAAGAAAAAATGATGGCGTATATCCGCAGGTGTTTTGAAGAATTGAAGCCCCTGGAGGATGACCTGCATCATAAAGCGATGCTGCTGTTCAAACAGTATATGCTGGTGGGCGGGATGCCGAAAGTCGTGGAAAAATATGTATCGGGGAACAGAAGTTTTGCCGAAGCGGATCGGGAAAAGCGGGATATCCTCGCGCTGTACCGTGACGACATCGGGAAAGTGGACAGAACGTACAGGGCGAAAGTGTTGTCCGTATTCGATCAGATCCCCGCGTTCTTATCGCGGCATGAAAAGCGGGTACGGCTTTCCAATGTCGAGGCGGGATCGACGTATCCCTCGTATCAGGATACGTTCTTTTGGCTTGGCGATTCGATGATCGCTAACGAGTGCTTCAACTGTTCGGATCCGAACGTAGGGCTGTCGCTGAATGAGGAACGAACTGCGATCAAGTGTTACATGGGGGATACCGGGCTTTTGGTGAGCCATGCGTTCGATGAGAACGAACTTGCGGAAGAGGAACTCTACAAGCAGATCCTGCACGATAAACTTTCCATCAACGAGGGGATGTTGTTCGAGAACGCGATCGCGCAGTGCCTTGCGGCGAACGGACACAAATTGTTTTTTTATACGCATTATGACGAAACAAAGCATCGCAACGATATGGAGATAGACTTTATTTTGTCGAACAACAGCAAGATGAAGCCAAAACTTTACCCCATCGAGGTAAAATCAGGGAAACGTTATACGACGGATTCGCTGGATCTGTTTTTGAGGAAATATCATCAGCGTATCGGCAGGGCGTATATTATCCACACGAAGAACCTGACGGTAAACGGTGAGATCGTCTGTATTCCCTCTTATATGGCGATCCTTCTCTGATCGGCGTTCTCGCTTGAATAACTCCCCCGGTTTACCGGGGGAAGTAAAATATACTTTAGTGAAAAAAACTCTGTGTTATCATTAATGAAGGTTTGGCGACCGCATCAATAAAAACAGTATTTTATTGTGGACGTCATGGATCGCCGTTGAACGCGAGCGATAAGCCCGCATTGGAGATAAAAACCGAGGAAGAAACAGACGGCGAATAAATCCGGGTTTCCGAATGTACAAATGCGGTTATAAATCGGAAAATGCCCGATTCGGTATGCGCGCGGCAATCGCCAAGCAGATCCGCGGCGATGCCGCGCCCGAACGGTTCCGCTTTTCCGTATTTCAGTCGGGTTCGGTGCAGGACGTGTGCTTGTCAGCGGCGCGAAGCGCCGCGCTTGTATCAAGATTGCCACATATTTTATGGACACTTTTATGCGTTTCAACATGGATATTCCGCATTGTTGATAAAAACGCTTGACATTTTAATAGAAATATGATATTGGTATTTATGAACCGTATATGTGAGAAACAGAATGAAATTTGATGTAGAACTTTTTAACAAGACATACCGAGGGACAAGGTGGTTCTCGGAAGAAAGCAGATATTTTACGGAATTTTTGCGAGATATTCAAAATGCGGAACTCATGTCGCATTTGAGATTCTGCAACGATTTTCTTCAAACACCGCCGATTTTCGCCTATGTGCGATTTCGCCGCGATCTGTACACGGGATCGCTTGAAAAGAAAGAAAAACTTGCGCTCGGCGCATGCTTCGGCTTTTTGTTTCAATACGGCGAATATACCGCGCTTTACGGTCCAAACAGCGCTCGCAGCGTTTGGGTTGGAGACAAAGTGACGGGGATCAAAAATGCAAGCTATTTTACAAGGAGGAATTGAGATCATGAAAGATTCGCTTGAACATGTTTTCCAAAATCGCCTCAATACAATTGCAGAGAAGTTCAAAGCCAACTATTCGGGCGCAAACTCTTTGTCCAACCTGCCCAAAGAGCAAGTATACAAACATGTCAGCCGCTATTCCTGTGCAGGCAGCGACTGCGCCAATGCCGACGAAGCATTCCGCATCGACATAAGTAAGGCTGAGGTCTATTGCGTCAAAAACGGCATTTGGCAAGAATTTCTCGTAAGAAAGCTGTTCAAATATGACGTCGATTATTTTGAAGATATTCCCGTCATAAACAGGAGCAAAGACATTTTCAGACAACATCGCAGCGACTTTGGCGAAGAGGACGGCAAATCAACGCGTGAAGAGAGACTGTGCAGATATTTATGTTCGCGACAAAAAACAGCCTTCCCCTCAATTACGCTATACGACTATCAGGTCCCCATAAAGAACACAAGCCAAGATACCGGCTGCGGCAAGATCGACTTGGTCGGCGTAAGCAATGACGGCGGAGAAATGGTCATTCTCGAATACAAAAAGCCAAAGAGTCCCGAACCTCTTTTGCGTGCCGTCACCGAGATCGTTACCTATTATCATCAGATCGGCGGAAAGAACGGCGCAAAGACCTATTTAGAACACTTCAACAAGACGTTCGGCTTGAATTGCATCAAGGTACGGCTTGCCGTTGTAGTGCCTAGGGACATGTACCGGACGGCGCATCGCTATGCTTTCGACCTGATTGCCAAGTACGATATCCTCTGTTATGCATGGGATAAAAACGAGCCGCCGTTCCGCCTCAGTCAAACCTGTATCGAACGCAACCGCAAAATGTCGGAAGACAATATGCAATTCGTCTATGAGCATTCAGACGATATTATGCAGGCATTAAAAAACGACTGAGCGTCGTTTTTTATCGACTTACGATATGAATATACCTTATCGCATGAGGTGTATATGATATATTTCGACTTGGAAAGCCATCTCGGTGCGCTCTATAAAATTGAGGCAATTGCTTGGGAAAACGGCAACCGGAAAGATTCTTTTTCTGCGGTTACAAACACCGATATGCCCGATGTCGTGAGACGCATTACGGGTATCACGCACGAACGATCTCTTACCGGCACGGATGAACGGGAAGCGGTGTTTGCGTTTTGGGATTTTTTGCAGCGCAATCATGCGGTGGCGCCGCAAAAGGCTGTCGTGAACGGAAAAGGGTATCACAAAATTTCCTGTATCGGCTACGGCGTTTCACGGGAACTTCAAAAAATATTCCTGCGCTTCGGGATTCGTGTCGTTTTCGACAACGAAGAGCGCGGCGACCTGTATGAATATACAAAAACATATTGCAATCATCTACCGCTGAAAAGTTTTCGCCAATCTGTGATGAACCGCTATTTTTCGATTCAAGAACGCGAGTTAAAATCGCTTCCCCTCTTGCATACGGCTCTTATACGGGAAGCAACAAGGCAAATAACGGAAGAGGAATGCGAAAGACTCGTGAACCGGCTGACAAACCTTTCGGCAAAAGACGAAGATTTACTGCGCTCCTGCGAACGGATCGGGTTCGATTTGTTCCGCATTCTCACGGTAAGCGAAAAGCGATTTACCGATACGGTATCGTTCCTGTTTGAGAGAACGAAAACTCGGCCGCATGCCGAGGACGATCGGCGCAGGATCGTTGCAAATATCGAAACAAGAGTTAAGAGATCCGACAGCGCCCGAATGATGCAACGGTTTGAAACTTCCCTCCCCGAACAGATACGGGAGATTTACCCGCTTGAATTGTCCTATAAAATTTTAGACGGTGAAGGAAGGATCGGGGCAAATCTGATCGAAATCTGCTATCGCAAAACAAAATTGCTCGTTGAATGCGGTTTGGAACTCGAACCCACGGAATCAGGCAAGGCAATACGCGAAAAAGTTCTGAACTCTCGGTATGACGCTTGTCTGGTTTCGCATTGCCATGCCGACCATGCGGGGCTGATCGATAAGATCGAAAAGAAGACAAAGGTTTATATAGGGCCTACCGCAAAGCGTATCCTGAAAATTACCGAAAAAAAGAAATACGATAAAGTGCTGACGTTCAACGGAAAAATGGACATCGGCGGGATAACCGTTACGCCGTATTTGTGCGACCATTCGGCAATGGACAGTTATATGCTTCACTTTTCTGCGGAAGGGAAAAGTATTTTATATACAGGGGACTTCCGCGGGCACGGCAGAAAGAGTTACTCCGCACTTCTGTCTCGTCTTCCGCAAGTTGACATTCTCATCTGCGAACGAACCAATCCCGCCGATATAAAGGCATGGAGCGAAGCGAAGCTGCAGGAAAAGTTCGGAGAATTGATGCGGGGAAAACGCGATATTTACGTATTGACCGGTACGATGAATGTAGACCGCATTGTAACGATTTATAAGGCAAGCCGTAAAACACGGCGACTTATACTGGTAGACGGCACTCAAGCACTGCGTCTCAATAAAATCGGCGGCAGCATACCGCACCCGCGTTCACATAAAGAAATAAAAGTCGTGCGTCCCTCCGCCACACGCAAATTTTCAGGTATGCAGCCATATACGATGCTGGTTCGGAGTTCTATGGCCGATGCACTGGCCAAATTGCTGGAAACACGCCCCGATTCAGCATTGATATATTCCATGTGGAGCGGCTACCGCGAAAAAGAGGAGATAAAACGATTGCTCGAAATATTCGAACGGCGGAATTGTCCGATTTACACTTTGCATACGTCCGGACATGCCGACAGCGACGCAATTCAAAAACTCATCGACACAGTTAAGCCGAAAGAGATAAAATACGTGCACGGAGAAGTATAGGATGATGATCAAAACGGGGATTTTTTGGTTTGTACGCGGCGAAATGATCGCGGACAGGTGCGATTATATCTTTGACGAGCAAAATCAAAGCGATTTTATCGACTATCCGTATTCCCATTTTGATATGTGGGATAAATTGAGCAATAATCAGTTTCCATATGCGGATTTTGCGACATACCCGCGCGGCAGACTGTTATTCGACGTGAAGAACGGACAATATCTTTTATACCTTGATCGCTGTATTACGGACGTAGAGACAAAAAAGCTGATACAATTCTATGACCTTGAAAAAGATGGGTATATCCTTTCCCGCGACGAGCATTACAGCTGCGATATGTGCTGCCGAATTTCATAATTTGATAAAACAGGAGAAAAACGGATGGCTATCATACAAAAAAAGCTTGACGAAATCAAGGCTTATATTCAAACGAATCCGCACGCCCGGGTCAGCATGAACGAAGACGTAGACCTGTTCACGGGTATCAAGAATAAAAAGTGCAAAAAAGGCAGCCGCGACATAGCGGCTGCCGGAGAAAAGCGATGCACTGTCAAATTTCGGTACCCGTTGACGCGTGCGTTGGCATTATACTTTGATTAGGGTCTGTGCAAACCTTCGGTGGATGAGTATTGCTTTGAGATATTATGTCCTTAAGAACATTCCGCCGAATGTTATCTTATAAAAAATACTTTACATTTTGGTTGTGTACGGGTATAATGCGGACTATGGAGAGGCTGATTTTTCTCAGAAAAGATCCGCTCACCGCGGCGGTGATCGTCTGTCTGTTTGCCGTCGGGCTCATCGGGCTTCCATATGAGAACGTGGGGGCGCTGCTTTCAAACGACCCGCTCAAAGCTTCCCTGTCCGGGATGATCATCTGCCGGGCGGCGGGGCTTGCGGCAATGCTCTTTCTGCACCGCCTGATCGGGTTTTTCTCCGGCCTGCGGTTGCGGAAGGGCTCTTTTTGGGCGCTTTTGCCCGCGCTTTTGGTGGCCGTGAACAATGCGCCGCTCATTGCGCTCTTTTCGGGGACCGCGGGGGTAACGGCGGGCGCAGAGCAGGTGATGTTGTTTGCGCTCGCGTGCGTCTTTGTGGCGTCCTTCGAGGAGCTGACCTTCCGCGGGATCGTCTTCCCGCTCCTGCTTTCTCACTTCGGCGCAGGGAAGCGTAAAAGGACAGCTGCCGTTCTTGCCTCTTCGCTGCTGTTCGGCCTCATGCACCTTGTCAACCTCGTCTCGGGGGGAGGGGTCGGAGAGACCTTTTTGCAGGCGGGTTACACCTTTCTGATCGGCGCGATGTTCGCCGTCGTGCTGCTTTGCAGGGGGGATCTTGCCGTGTGCATCGTCCTGCATACCGTCTATAATTTCGGCGGGATGCTCGTTCCGACACTGGGATACGGATCGTTTTTCGATCTTTGGAGCATCCCCGCCATTGCCGTCACGGCGCTCATCGGCGCCGCGGCGATCGTATTTTATCTCTTCGCGCTGCTGCGGCTCCCCGACGGCTGCGCAGAACGGCTGTATCGCCTCTCCGCAAGGCAGCGGTTCGTGCTGAACGGTGCGCTCACGGCGTGAGGTGCGGCAGGAAACCAAAAGATCTCGAATGATCGCTTGCAAATATTCCGTTCGGTTTTTCGCGGAAATCTTGACAGCAGCCTGCGCAGGCTTTATAATGAAGCCGTTCTCGGGGCGTAGCTGCGCTGCGGGCCGGGGATCGTTCGGAAGCTGAAAAGTGGAGGTGGCGTATGAATGATTTGAAAGATTATGTCTGCGAGGAATATGTAAGGCCCTTCTGGAAGGGGGATACCGTGCTGGGGGAGAGCGCCTTTGTTTTGGAGAATGCGCTCGGGGAACTCAGGCCGATCCGCCTTGCATTCCCCATCCGCAAGGTGATCTCGGTCCGAAGCGGAGACCTCCGCACGACGTATCGGGAGGGGGTCGACTATCGGGTCAATACGTACGGGGAACTCGAGATCGTGCGGGAGGGGAACATCCCCCGCCTTGTATGGAGCGATTACCGCTTCCCCGAATTTGACGCTTCGCGCGACGATCGGATGGCTTCGGCGGACGCTTTGGGCGCCTGGCACACGGGCGATCTGTTTTCCGATCGGGAAGGGATGCGCGCCTGGCAGATCGCCGTCAGCTACACGCATACGGAGAGCGACATCTATGACGTCACGCAGGGGAAGAGCGAAAAATTCCCGCGCCTGTTGCAGCTGCTCGGGGAAAAACGACCCGTGACCGTGGTGAGCTACGGCGACAGCATCACATACGGCTGGGCTGCGAGCGGGATGCAGGACATCCGCAAGCCGCCCTATTGTATGCCGTATGCGCAGATGATCGCGGACGCCCTTTCTGCAAGATTCGGCGCACCGATCGAACACGTCAACTGCTCGGTGAGCGGGAAGTGTACCGATTGGGCGGAGCAGGATGAAAATCTTGCGGGCGTCATCGCGGCCAAGCCCGATCTCGTCCTCCTCGCGTTCGGCATGAACGACGGGGGCGGGTTCCGGCCGGAAGTCTTTTCGGCGCAGCTGCGCAGCATCATGCGCAAGATTCGCCTCGTATGCCCGCATACGGAATTTTTGCTCGTATCGCCCATTTTGCCCAACCCGTTGGTCGCTTTTACGGCGGGGTCGTCCATCCGCCGCTATCACGGGGAATATCCGCGTGCGCTGCTTGCCCTGGAGCAGGAGACGGAAGGGGCGGCCTGCGCGAACGTGACAGCCGTGCATGAGCTGCTCCTCGAACGCAAGAGCTTGCAGGATACGCTCTCCAATAACGTCAATCATCCCAACGACTTCATGCACCGCGTCTATGCGCAGGTCGCGCTCAAAACGCTTCTCGGCGATATGTTTGCCTGAACTTCAAACTACGGCTATAAGCGGCGGGGGCTTCCTTTTGGGAAGCCC
>ENA-OYZE01000625-OYZE01000625.1-human-gut-metagenome-genome-assembly--contig:-NODE-625-length-9126-cov-4.279683_pt1 | contig 9126 bp, 10 predicted proteins | sample MGYA00243259_ERZ653469 | MGnify/ENA primary metagenome ERZ653469 (study PRJEB26926, sample SAMN06164913) | human gut metagenome | biome: ENVO:00009003; feature: ENVO:2100002; material: ENVO:00002003...
CGAGATTTCTGCCTGTCTCGTGGGCTCGGAGATGTGTATAAGAGACAGGCATAACAGCGTCGACCACGCACCCGCGCTGCCCGAGGGTTCCGCGCTCGTCTACGGTCACACGCACGTCAAGGTCAACGAGGAAAGCGCCGCGCACCCGGGTCTGTGGCTCTTCAACCCCGGCAGCGTGAGCATCCCCAAGGACGGCTCGCACAGCTACGGCATCTACGAGGGCGGCACGTTCCGCCACGTGGTCATGGAGGAGGACTAACCATGGCCGAGCATATGGCTCAGCAAAATGCCGAGGGTTCGCGCGACCTGTCCACGCTGGTAGACGCGTCGGCCGAGCTGCAGCATCTGGTGCAGACCATCTGGCGTCTGCGTCAGCCCGATGGCTGCCCGTGGGACCGCGAACAGACGCATCAGAGCATCGGCAAGAACATGATCGAGGAAGCCTACGAGGCGCTCGATTGCATTGAGGCGGACGACGTGGCGCATCTGCGCGAGGAGCTCGGCGACGTGCTCATGCAGGTCGTACTGCATGCGCAGATTGCGGCGGACGCCGGTGAGTTTACGCTGGCCGATGTGGCGCGCGATATCGACGCCAAGCTCATCCGTCGTCACCCGCACGTGTTTGGCGATGTGGATGCCGATAACTCTGACGAGGTGCTCAAGATTTGGGACGAGGTCAAGCTTGCCGAGAAGGCCACCAAGGACAAGGCCGTGGCGGCAGGCGAGGCCGCGCCCGAGGGCCTGCTCGACGGCGTGCCCACGCACCTGCCGGCGCTGATGCAGGCGCAGAAGGTGTCGCGCAAGGCGGCTGCCGTAGGCTTTGAGTGGGAGACGGTCCAGGACGTGTGGGACGAGGTAGCTGAGGAGCGTGCCGAGTTTGAGGCCGAGGCTCCCGGAACGCCCGAGCGCGAAATGGAGTTTGGCGATCTGCTCTTTGCCCTGGTCAACGTCGCGCGCAAGGAGGGCATCGACGCCGAGAGCGCCCTGCGCGCGAGCACGGCCAAGTTTCGCCGTCGCTGGGCTGCGATGGAGCAGATGGCGGCCGATGCCCACGTAGATCTTGCCGAGCTTTCGACCCATGGCCTCAACGACCTGTGGGACGCAGCAAAGGCAGGGGAGTAATACCGCGGGAGCGACGGGACAGACTTGTCCCATCGCTCCCATTATTTTTAAAAAAGATTGTATCGCTTGGCTAACTTAGGGCATAATGCAAAAAGTGCGACAAGGCTAACTTATGAACCTTCGCGCCGCTGCAGCGTGTAAGCCGCGTCGCCAAGCATTCAACCCGTTTCCAAGTGAGAGGGAGACAACATGAGCGATATTTTGGATGTCTACGGTCGCGAGGTGCTCGACAGCCGCGGCAACCCCACCGTCGAAGTCGAGGTCGTGCTCGAGGACGGCAGCTTCGGCCGCGCGATGGTGCCTTCGGGCGCTTCGACCGGCGCCTTTGAGGCATGTGAGCTGCGCGACGGCGACAAGGGCCGCTATCTGGGCAAAGGTGTCTCGCAGGCCGTCGAGCACGTCAACAACGAGTGTGCCGATGCCGTCGTGGGCCTCGACGCCTTCGATCAGCGCGCCGTCGATGCCGCGCTAATCGCCGCCGACGGTACGCCCAACAAAACCAAGCTCGGCGCCAACGCCATTCTGGGCGTGTCGCTGGCCGTTGCCCGCGCCGCAGCCGAGTCGGCGGGCCTGTCGCTGTACCAGTACCTGGGCGGCGTCAACGCTCACCTGCTGCCCACGCCCATGATGAACATCCTCAACGGTGGCGTGCATGCCGACAACAACGTCGACTTCCAGGAGTTCATGATCATGCCGGTGGGCGCCCCGAGCTTTGCCGAGGGCCTGCGCTGGTGCGCCGAGGTCTACCATACCCTCAAGGGCGTGCTGCACGAGGCCGGCCTGGGCGGCGGCGTGGGCGACGAGGGCGGTTTCGCGCCCAACCTCAAGACCAACGCCGAACCATTCGAGTACATCACCAAGGCCGTCGAGAAGGCCGGCTTTAAGCCCGGTGTCGACTTCATGTACGCAATGGATCCGGCGTCCACCGAGTTCTACAACGCCGAGACCGGTATGTACGAGCTCAAGGGCGAGGGCGTTGAGTACACGAGCGCCCAGATGGTCGATTACTGGGAGAAGCTCGTCGACACCTATCCCATCATCTCCATCGAGGACGGCATGGCCGAGGAGGATTGGGACGGCTGGGTTGAGCTCACCCGTCGCATTGGCAACAAGGTGCAGCTGGTGGGCGACGACCTGTTCGTCACCAACACCGAGCGCCTCAAGAAGGGCATCGAGCTGGGCGCCGCCAACGCGATTCTGGTCAAGGTCAACCAGATCGGCACGCTCACCGAGTCGCTGGAGGCCATCGAGACCGCCAAGGAGGCCGGCTACGCTTGCATCGTGAGTCACCGCTCCGGCGAGACCGAGGATTCCACGATCGCCGACCTGGTCGTGGGCGTCAATGCCGGCCAGATCAAGTCGGGCGCCCCGTGCCGTAGCGATCGCATCGCCAAGTACAACCAGCTCATCCGTATCGAGGACGAGCTCGAGGGCAGCGCGCGCTACGCCGGCAAGGCCGCGTTCTACAACATTCGCTAAACGGGCGAATTTGGCGAGGGGGAGGCTGACTCGGTTCCGCCTCGCCTTGGCTGGATGCCGCAAAGCGCTATGGGCGCTGGGCCATACGGCTCAGCGCCTTTTTTATGTCGAGCAAAGGCTGGCGAAGGCGGTGCGCGCGCTCGTGCTATAACTAGAATACTTAGCGCAAACAAACCTCAACCGCACAAGGCGCACATGGATCAGATTTACGACAACAGGTACTATTCCGCCGGTTCGCGTGAGCCGTCGCCTCGCCGTGCGCGCACGGTGCAGCTCGGTGGGTCCGCCTACGCCGGCGCCGACCGCTCCACGCAGCGCCCGACAAGTACCTCGCGCCCCAATGCTCATGTGAATACTTTGGCAGATGGACCAGTGCGCCCGGCACGTTCGTCGCATGCGTCGCGTCCCTCGGCCCAGACGCACGACAGGTCGAGCAGGCCCTCGAGCCGTCTTTCGGGCTCGGACTTTATGCACTACGCCAACGACAACGCGGTGGTCAAGGCGATCTACGACTTTACCCACGGTCCTCAGCGAGGGCTATTTATCGGCATCGTCGTTGCCCTGGTGCTCGTGAGCCTGTATTTCCCCGTGCGCGACCTGTACGTGGCAAAGCGTTCGAGCGATATCTTGGCCAAGCAGGTCGAGATTCGCCAGCAATACAATGATGAGCTGCAAAAAAGCGTCGACAAGCTGCTCTCGGAGGAGGGTATCAAGGACGCGGCATCCGAGGACCTGGGCCTGGTGATGCCCGGCGAGAAGAGGATTGAAGTGCAGGGCCTGGACGGCGATTCGGATGCCTCGTCGAGCCAGAAGTCGTCGAACGCCAAGAAGGCCAGCGAAGTTGCCAAGGAAATCGAAGAAGTCGGCAAGGACGCGCCGTGGTACATCCAAGCGCTCGACATGCTGTTTGGGTTTAACGGCGTCGAGGGCCAGACGGTCGTGTCCAACGGCAAATAGCGCCCGGAGGGGAGCCCGCAATGACAAATTGCAAACGCTATAAGGTGGCCGCGATCGACCTGGGAACGGTGTCGTCGCGACTGGTGTTGGCCCAGGTCGAGGGCGGGGCGATTGTGGAATCGTCCAAGCATACCGAGATTACCGACTTGGGTGAAGGCGTGGACGCGACGGGTCGCTTTTGCGAGGCGGCGGTCGAGCGCGTGCTCGCTGCATGCCGCATGTTTGTGGACGAGGCGCGTGCCTTTGGGGCCGCGTGCATTTGCACCACATGCACGAGCGCCGCGCGCGATGCATCCAATGCCGCACTGCTGCTGGACGGTCTGCGTGAGCTGGGGCTCGAACCGCAGGTGATTCCGGGCGAGGTCGAGGCGCGCCTGACGTTTTTTGGCGTGGCGCACGACTTTGCCGGCGAGCGCATCATTGTTGCCGATTCGGGCGGCGGATCCACGGAGCTCGCAACGGGCGTCTATGCGCCGGAGCGTGGAGTCTTTGCGCTGGAGGGCACGCGTTCGCTGGACATCGGTTGTCGCCGTGTGACGGAGCGATTTTTCTCGGCACTGCCGCCCGCACGCGGCGAGCTTACTGCCGCTGCCGCGTGGGCGGGCGAGCAGTTCGCTGCCTATTTTGAGGGCCTGCCGAGCAATTTTGAGCGCGCCGAACGCTTGGTCGCAGTGGGTGGCACCGTCACCACACTCGTGGCGCTCGTTCATGAGCTGGAACCGTACGATTCGAGCTTTGTGCACCTGCGCGAGCTTTCGCTGGATCAGGTTTCGGCCGCTATCGAGCGCATGTCTGCGTTGGATGCGGACGGCATCGCCGCTCTACCGGGTGTACAGCCCAAACGCGCGGGCGTGATCTTGGCTGGTGCCGTGGTAATCCGCGAGCTTATGCGAGCCGGCGGCTACAAGACGCTCACTGTAAGCGAGAACAGCTTACTCGCCGGCATGGCCGCCACCATCAACGAGGCTCTCGACGGTGCGACCCCCACCATCTCCTGGACCCCAGAGCTCAGCACCCTCTAAATAAGTTGCGGTGAAATAGTTCCTAAATAAGCTGGTAAACGGTATAAACAGGATCTATTCCACCGCAACTTAGAGCTCCGCCGGCGTGTAAAAGAAACGAGCCCGCATCCCTGGGGGACACGAGCTCGTAAACAATACATGGTAGGGGCGGTGGGACGTCTGCGTATTTGCTGCGCAAATACGCACCGGCTTCGGCCGCCTGTCGGCGCCCTCGCCGGCTCGCTACGGACGCTGCGCGTCCGCTTAACGCTCGCCCCCTCGCGGGTTCGAGTCCCGCCGGCATCTTAAAGAAACGAGCCCGCATCCCCGGGGGACACGAGCTCGTAAAAGCCAAATGGTAGGGGCGGTGGGACTCGAACCCACAATCCTTGCGGCGAGAGATTTTAAGTCTCCTGCGTATGCCAATTCCGCCACGCCCCCGTGAGACTAGAAGTCTAGCACAAGCCGTCCGTTACGCGTTGACGGCCATCGAGTGTTGGCCCGACTTCTCCAGGAACTCCTGGAACTTGGCTTCGTCGCCCTTGTTCTTGTACTGCAGAGCCAACAGATACTCCAAGCGGCAGCTCTTGACCTTGTCGTCACCGGCCTCCTTGAGCATGCGCTCCAGCTCGGGAATGTCGTTGTGGCGCTTGAGGATCATCGTGTCGTACATCAGTTGGCATTCGTGTGCGACTGCCTCGGCCTGGCCGCCCTCAAAGCCTTTGATCTCGTGCAGCAGCTCCTTGGACTTTTTGCGGTCCTCCTGGCCAACGTAGTAGTTAAAGGCCTTAATCACCAGGTCGACGCGCTGCATCTTGGGCAGATTGAGTCCCAGCAGCAAATCGAACATCTCGTCGGCGCGCTTGTGGTCCTCGCGCAGCAGATAGGAGTTCAGGCGCAGGTAGTCGCGGTTATAGCGCGGGTACAGCATGCTGGTGAGTTTGCCATCGAGCAAACGATCGAACTCGTCCCACTGCTTGGCAGCCATAAGCTGTTGCAGGCGCTTAAACGTGGTGCGTTTTTTTACGCTAAAGAACACCGATATGGCGATACAAATAATGACGACGGCGGTCCAGAGGGTGCGGGAATCGGGCATTTTAGAGTCCTTAGTCGCTCGTAAAGCGAGCGGTATGACAACACGTGCTAGATGTATTATACGCGGCGTGCAAGCAAACTGGCATAAAAGCGCATCGAGGCCGAGCGCCATCGCTCGCTGCGGTACACTTACCTAAAGTAAACCATGAAGGGAGACATTACCTATGAAGAAGATTGTTTTGGCTTGCGGTGCTGGCGCTGCTACTTCCACGCTCGTTGCCCAGAAGGTCGCCACCATGCTCGACGCCAACGGTTACGCCGACAAGTACGAGATCGTGCAGTGCGCCATCTCCGAGGCCAAGGACGTTTGCGACGAGGGCGCCGATCTGCTGATCGCCACCACCGTTGCCCCCGAGGGCCTTACCTGCCCGTACGTGAGCGGCGTGCCCTTCATGACCGGCATGAACCGCGTCGCTGCCGAGAAGGCCGTTCTTGACGTCATGGCTCAGTAGGCGCTGACTGCATGAGTGAGCAGAACGCCAATCCGGTCGAGCTCTTTGGCATGCGCGTTGCCCATGTGGGCATTAACGCCACCGACCCGGCAGACGCCCTGGAGATCGCGGAGCTGTTCTCGACGATGATGGGTCTGCCCGTTATCGAGACCCCGGTTTCGTTCTTTAACGATTCGCTGGTCGAGGTCATGAAGCAGAATGGTCGTGGCACCAAGGGCCACATCGGCTTTGCCGTCAACGACATTGATGCGGCCGAGAAGTGGTTTGCCGAGCGCGGGCTCGAGGTCAACGAAGAGTCGCGCGCGCTGCTGCCCGACGGTAGCACCAAGCTCGTGTACTTTAAGCGCGAGTTCGCCGGTTTCGCCGTGCATCTGTGCCGCGAGTAGCGCACAAGCTGCCATAGCTAGCAAAAAGGGATAGGGCCGTGTGGCCCTATCCCTTTATTTATGCCGAGGGGCTTCCTAGCGCGGCAGGCGAATCGTAAAGCGGCTGCCGACGCCCTCGACTGAGGTCACGCCAATGACGCCGCCATGGCTATCGACGATCCACTTGGCAATGGCAAGCCCCAGACCCGAGCCCTGTGCGCCGGCATCGCGTGCATTGTCGGCGCGGTAGAACCGTTCAAACGCGTGAGCTGCGGATTCCTGGTTCATGCCGATGCCCTCGTCCTCAACGCTTATGTCGATCGTGCCCGCGCCCGCATCCGGCGCTACGCCAAATGTGACGGTCGTTCCCGCATCCGAGTACTTGGCGGCGTTTTGCGCGATCACGCGCAGAGCCTGCTTCACGAGCGCCACGTCGACGGGCGCGTCGCAGCGCGGGTCGCTGGCAAGCGCAGCGTCAGAAGCCAGCCGATACGTGTGCTCGGTATCGATCATCTGCGATTCTTCGCATACCTCGCTGACCAGTGCAGCCAAGTTGGTATGCGCGCGCCGCAGGACCGTGCGCCCGGCATCGCCGCACGCCAAAAACAGCAGCTGCTCCACAAGCTCTTGCATGTGCTCGCTTTCGGCTTTAAGGGACGCGATGGATTCCGCCAGCACGTCCGGGTCGTCCTTACCCCAGCGGTCGAGCATGTTCACGTAGCCCTGAATCACCGCGATGGGCGTGCGCAGCTCGTGGCTCGCGTCGTTGACAAAGCGCATCTGCTGCAGCTTGGCCTCTTGCATCTGGCGCAGCAGGCGGTTGAGTGCGACCTCGATGCTTGCCAGGTCGGCGTCGCCGGTGGTGACGCTCGGCGAGTCGACGCTTGCGCGCTCGATGGCCTGCTCCAGTGTTTCCATTTTGCCGCCGGCGAGTTGCATGCGGCCGAGTTCGTCCACGCGCAGGGCCAGATCGTTGAGCGGCGCCATGGTGCGGCGCACGCGGCGGGCGCCGCCGAGCATGTTGAGCACGCTGATGACCTGCCAACCCACAACGACAAGGTAGAGAGGCCATAGCGTGACGAGGTCCTGCGCGAGGGGGAAAGTCTTGGTGGTACGCGCGAGCTCGACGGTATAGGTGAGCGTTGTCAGGTCCCAGCCGCGCGCGGGCGTCAGCGTCATGCCGCGAACGGTGGCGCTGGGGATCCATCCTGCGGTAAACGCGCCGTTGGGCAGCGTCTGGTTGTATCCATAGACGAGGATCGCCGCCGCAATCACCACCAGCAACAGATCGAGCCAGACGTAGCTCATCAGGCGGCGCCACATATAGCTCCAGTTGATGGCGCGGGCGATGGAGGTGACGCGCTTGGCCTCGGCGTTACGTGCGGCAGACATAGCCCACCCCGCGCACGGTCTGGATGATGCGGGCACCGCCGGCGTCCTCGATCTTGGCGCGCAGGTGCGCGATGTGCACGTCGACGTTGTTGGTGTCGCCCACGTATTCGTAGCCCAGCGCCTCGTGCGCAATGCGCTCGCGCGTGAGCACGGTGCCGGCATGTGCCATAAGCAGGGCGAGGACGTCGAACTCGCGGGCGGTCAGCACGATGGGCGAGCCGCCGACCGTGACTTCGCGGCGGTCGGGATCGAGCGCGACCGAACTCACGGTGAGCGCGGCGGGGGAGGGCGAGGCGGATGCCTGGGTCGAGTCGCCAGCCGGGGGTATCGCAGCGGCGCCCGTAGCGCCCGTCCCGGCCCCAACGCCGCCAACGCCCGAAGCCGCCCGCACGGCCTCCGAGCGCTTCAACGCCACGCGGATCCGTGCGAACAGCTCCTCAATCGCAAACGGCTTGGTCAGGTAATCGTCGGCGCCGGCATCGAGCCCGGCCACCTTGTCCATCACGGCATCGCGCGCGGTGACCATGATCACCGGTACATCCTTGTGCTTGCGGACGCGTCGCAGCACCTCCATGCCGTTGAGCTGCGGCAACAGCACATCGAGCAGAATCAGATCGTAGTTGCGCTCCAGCGCCAGGTCCACGGCGGTGCGGCCGTCGGCGGCGTGCTCCACCTGGTAGCCCTCGTGCTCCAGCTCGAGCGTCACAAAGCGGGCGATTTTCTCCTCGTCCTCTACGATCAGGATCCGTGCCATGCGTGCCCCCGTCTGCGATTACTTGTCGTCGTTCAGATTTTGCTTGATGTCGTCCGCGGCGTCGGCGGCGTGATTCATAAGGTTGTTGATGCTGCCGGGCACGTCACCGTCGCTGTCGATGCGGTAGCGCATGCCAAAGAACAGGCCAATCAGCATCAGCCATATCGTGGCGCCCCAGGCAAACAGGGCGACGATGGGAATCAGGATGGGGATGTTGAGGATGATCGCATCGCGGCGCGTGGCGATAAACTTGGTGTCCAGGCTCAGGCGGAAGAGCTTTTTGAGGTACTCCCACACGCTGTCCATCTTCTTGGAAAAGTCGGTCTTTTCGCTCGACTTTTCGTAGGCGGCCTGCGCGGCGACCATCTCGGCCGAGGGCTCGTCGACCGGCGCGGGCTCGGTGGCGGCGTGCGCCGACGTGGTCTGGGTCTTGCCCTGCGACTCGAGCCAAATGATGGCATCCAAAACGCTGCCGACGGCAACGTTTTGGATGCCATCTGTCTCTTATA